>Ga0123342_1003021_pt1 | contig 27460 bp, 13 predicted proteins | sample Turbeawhitnodule_FD_89960 | JGI IMG/M metagenome (GOLD analysis project Ga0123342, IMG submission 89960) | Root nodule microbial communities of legume samples collected from Mexico - Turtle bean Mexico white nodule | ecosystem: Host-associated > Plants > Roots > Nodule | place: Mexico: Nepantla...
CCTCCCTTTAATAACAATTAATTGTGAGCGGTAAGTAACCTCCCAATAATTTCAATTAATTGTCAACGGTAAGTAACCTCCCATTTATGCCAAGATAACGGTAAAGGTGAGTCATAACCCACAGGTGCAATGGATAAATTTCTTAATGCTTGTTTCATTTAAAACAAAAGTTTAGAAATCAAGTTATTTTGTTAGGATTTGAGGTTCACTGCATATTTTCTATTTCTTATTCTGCATCTTAGAAGAAAAAAGGAGATGTAGTGTTTCAGTATTTGTTATCCATTCTCTCTTCAACGTTCAAACTTTGATTAAAATTGTGAAACATCACTATGGCCACTGTGTTATGTTTGACAACTCTGGCTTACATTGGGCTGGGATTTTTCTACAACTTGTATATTGTATTTAGGTGCTCACAGCAGCGAATCAAATAAAACAAGTAGTTTATTTTGTCTGATAACATTATGACCTGATCTGACTTTTTCGGTTGCTGTATTACCGTCCCATTCATTTTGGTCTATAGCCATGATGCCATACTCCATGTAACCTGATGCAAAATGGAATGAAATATGAAATTTCAGTATTGTCTCTAACATTTTGCTTACTTTGTTCGTTGCCCCATTGCCAGCCATATCGTGTATAATGCCCCTCTAGCATGTTTGAACCCACAAGTAAATGCCAGTGGATAATGAAATTATGGATACATTCAAGAATAAGTAGCAAATAGTTCTAGTGTATTTGTGTTCTCTTTTATTGTGGGATTTTTTAATTTATTTTGCAATTCAATTTGGAATAATTCTTTCATGTTGAGTATTTTTGTTATATTTCTGCAGGGTTTCTGCCCAGGATTAAATCATGGACAGAAGTTTGGTTTATTATATGCACATTCAACTGATGAACGTCAGGATTATGAGACCAACCAAGTTCAACAGAAGGAATCAACAACCGTGGAAAGCCATTCAGTATTGGTTCTACGTGGCCAGAGTTCTGACCATTTGGTACCAGAATATGGCAGTGACCGTAATGATGGTCAGACACATGAATCAGACGGTACCCCTTAAAGTGAGGGGGACTTCTAGTAGAAGCCAAGTTGCTGATCCCAGCAAGGTAGGAATTACAGTATCTCAGTTAAGCAAGAGGATTGGCGAGGAAGGAAATTATAATTTCAACTTCAAAGGGTTTTACTTCTCAAAGTTGTGCAGGCTCAGCCACCTGAAATTTAAATTCGAGTTTTGTTAAGTGTCCATAATTGAGAAAGCATGCATTTGATAACTTTGGCAGCTGTTGTTAGATTGAGCATGGAGCTGAAAGTGTTAAATTATGGATGAACTGACCCGTTAGTTCTAATGTTGTGCTATTGGAGGCAAAGCCATTACCATGCCTTTGATTGGGCACGTGTAAACGAATGTAATATCATTATTTTTGTTGTATAATTTTTCCTGAGGCTCATGTAAACCTATTGTCAGAGGTCTAATCAGTGTACATGAGATAGGTCTTAGATTGCAATTTCAATTGCTCAAAATTCCAATCATCCGTTACATAAGAATACATATTATAAGTAATATATATATATATATATATATATATATATATATTACTTATTTTTAAAAATATTTAATAAGCTTTTTATAGTTTAAAACTAGTTTATTTTTTGTAAACTAACTTCATTTGAATGGATATTATACATTTAAAATATAAACAATTGTTGACTGTAAGATTATCATATATTTTTACAAGTGCTTATCTAAATTTTGTGGCCGTGATCATTAAAATAATATATGATTGAATGCTTAAATTTGATAAAAATATATCTTATAACAATTATTTAGTAAATTAAGTGTTTAATATTTAGTTTTAAAATGATGTGTCCGAATGGACCCAAGATTTCTATCGCAGCCTTTTTTAAAGGAATGAAAAAGAAAATATAATTACTTTCCTTCCTAAAATAAACTATTTTGTAAAAAAAAATTATGTAATTAATAATTATACAAATATCTCTAGATTTCCAACTTAGGATTTGTTAGTTTAACAATGGTACAAAGTATTTATTCCCTCTGCATTCACTTGTCTCGTGAATATTTTACTTTTGTGGCATTACATTTTTAAAAATATTCTTAAAATCGGACCGTTTATTAAATCGATTAAGAAACTTGCTTATTGAACTGATATTAATAAAATTATTTTAATAATTAACAATACACTGAATAATTTTTAAAATATATAATGTCATAATTTTGTAATATTAAAACTAAAATAAAATATAATTTCAAATATTCTTTACATTTAAAATACATATAAAATAGAAATAAGAAATGTATAGTATTTAAACTAAAATTTCAATAATATATAAATATTTATTTTTATCATAATAAATTTATGTCGAACAATAAAAATATTAATATACTTTAAGAAAAATAATTAGAATTAGAATTAATAATTATTTTTGTTGGACGGAATTTTTTTACCACTTGTTTCCACCGATTTGATAACAATTTTGTGTATCACCAATTTTTCAACTTAAATAAATAAGACATTAGTTGATTTTGATTGTAGTCCGTTTTAATGAACATTTTCTAAGTCAAAATATAGACAATTGCTTTCTGCACCCAATCAATTTTTACTGGCACCCAACGGAAATTTTAAAATTCAATTATGCCCTTTTCACACATTTGCTTATGGATGCCAATATCTGGAAGTGATTTTCATACATTCTGGATTTCGAAATCTGGAAGTCCATTTTCATATTTCATTTATGCTTCTTGATGGTCATATCCGGAAGTGAGTTATGAGTTCTGAATTTTCATATTCGAAATGGTGTGTTGTAAATGGTGTTGAGGATTGAGATTCAGAATTCATTTATGTTTGCTTACGGATCTTGACATCCGAAAGGTCATTTATGTTGTCCAGATAAGCTTTCAGATGGTGAAATCCGGAACCGGAAGTGACATATGAGTTCCAGATTTGTATATCCAGAACTTTGTAATTTGACTTACGAATATGAATATCCAGAAGACAAAAATTTTAAATCATTAAGGACAAAATGGACATTTCACGGCAATGTGTTAGGTGCAAATTTGAATTGATATTGTGCAGGGAGAATCAACCCAAAATATTTTGCTAGGTATAAAATAGGCTATTTGGTCCCATCCAGTCCAGTTCATCACAAGTTACTTAATTGGGACTGCTTCTTCCTGCATCTCCATGACTTCTTTCACCACCCCCATAAACTTTTAAAATACCGAAATCACCCTTCAGTAAAAAAGATAAAAATAGAAGTTTTGTTTCACATTTTGTCGCTGAGTGAAAAAAAAGGTGTTTGGTGCTTGATGTTGTTGTGATAGTGGTGGCAGTGCTCCTTGTGGAGGTGCGTTGTGGTGGTAGTGGTGGTGGCGACAGTGTTGCTGTGGTGATGTTGTTCACGGTTGGATCGTCATTCTCAGGTAAGTTCTTCATTCAATCTGGTGCCTTAAATATTTATTTCAGGATTAGTTAATCTGCTGGATCAATGAATCACACAATTCGTAACGATTTATGCGAAGTAATCATGTTACGGATTACATAATACAAAATTCAATTTTGAATCCGGAATAACATTCCGGATTACTCAATTCATAATAGAACATTATGTTCCGCATTATTGTAATATGGAATGTTTTTCCAATATGAAAATAAGTTCCATATTATATAATCTGGAAGAGAAGCACAAAACTAAAATGTTCTGGATTAGGTAATCTGTACGTACACTGAATCTGGAACAAACCAAACTCACACTTTTGGATTGTGTAATTTGGTACTAAATGAACTATGGATTACACAATCCGAAAGTCATTTTAGAACTTCAAATATGTCTTACGGATTACATAATTCAAAATTATTTTGCTGTTAAAATTTGACTTACGGATTACGCAATTGAAAAGTCATTTTTAAGTTGGCAAATGCTTTACGAATTACCCTATCTGGAGGGTATTTTTGTAGTTATTAAATGAGTTATGGATTACACAATCCATTAGGAATATTGAATACTGTTTTTATTTTGCATACTTGTGTAAATTAATGAAAATTAGAATAAAATGGAAATTTATGTTTTATGAATGAAGGTGTTAATATGGACATGAAGGTTGGATTGATTACAAAAAGATTTGATGAAGTAGAAACGATATGTAGTATGGAAGAATTAATGAATTATGTGCATTAACATGAATTGGTTGAAGAGGACTATAGTACCCATTTTACAACAGATGAGCTGTTTCCTTCGCGAGAAGACTTACTTGAATGAGTTCATAGGTTCGTTATGGACTTGGTTTTGTTATTGTCATTATTAGGTCTGACATAGCAAATAGAAAGAAAGGGAGAAAGACATATGTCTTCTTAGGCTGTGAAAGAAGGGGGGGGGGGGTAGTTACAGAAAGTACAAGGATAGTTTGGAGGTTAGTGTAACTGGTACTCAAAAATGTCAATGTCCCTTTAAATTGCGAGGTAAACCCATTGGAAAGGGTCAAGGTTGGGTACTTAAGCTAATATGTGGTACTCATAATCATGACTTGTATGATATATTAGTTGGTCATCCATATGTAGGCAAATTAAAAGTGAATGAACATTTCATGCTTGTTGATATGACTAAAAGCATGGTTAAGCTGGGTAACATACTACGTACTTTGAAGGAGAATAATGAGGTTAATATGAAAATAATAAAGCAAGTATACAATGAAAGATACTCGTACAAGAGATCAGTTAGATGACCAAGAATTGAATTACAACAGTTAATGATGTTGTTAGACTATGACAACTATCTTCACTGGAGTACGTGTCATGAGTCTTATAATATTGTTAGTGATATTTTTTGGACTCATCTTGATGTTGTGAAACTTTTGAATGCATTTAACATTGTATTCTTGATGGATACGACTTTCAAAACAAACAAATATCGAGTGCCTTTGCTTGAGATTGTTGGTGTGACTTGTATAGATTTGTCCTTTTTTGCTGGTTTTGTGTTCTTATCTAGCGAGAAAGAAAAAAACTTCATATGGGAACTACACAAATTTAGAGGGTCACTTTTGACATCGCATGTGGGGCCTAAAGTCATTGTTTGTGACAAAGATCTTGCTTTAATGAGTACAATCAATATTGTGTTTTCTAAAGCAACAAATCTTCTTTGTCGGTTTCACATCAATAAGAATGTTAAAGCAAAGTGTAAAACGATGGTAGATTCTGTTGAGGCTTGACAAGTATTGATGGATTTATGGAGGACTATAATTGACTGTATAAAGATTGCTAAATTTGTTGGGTTTGTTAAAATTTTTGAAACTATTTATTGACTGTGGCCATTACTTGTTGAATATGTGAAGAACACATGGATTATTTTGCACAAAGAAAAGTTTGTAAAGTGTTGGACAAATTCGTTAATGCATTTGGGAAATACAACATCAAACAGGTATATCAAAATATGCCTTTACTTTGTTTAGAGTGTGTATAACGTCTAATTGTTTTATGTTTTATACTTATACATGGTTGAATAAGCTCATTGGTCTTTGAAACGAATATTATAAAATATCACGGGAGACCTGTGCTCGTGTTGGAATGCTATCAAACATGTTATTATACTTCAACATAACGAAATCAAGACATCCTTTCAAATGAGTCTAAATGTCATAGGACACACATTCAATGTGCATTTGTATAAAATGTTGGTTGGCTTTGTATTTAAACATGCTTTGATTCTCATTGCTAAAGAGTTTGGTCGAGTCAATGATGTGGGGCTTGATAGTGAACGTTGTGGATATGTACTTAGACTGACCCACAAATTACCATGTGCTTGTCAGTTAGCCAGATATGCTATGGGTGCATCCCACTTAATGAAGTTCATGTTATGTGGACGAGACTGAGTTTTTCAAATTTATCTGAATGTGATTCATCATCTGAGTTGTCAATTCAACAAGAATGGGATGTCATTCTATCTCGGTTCAAACAGGTTAATATTTGTGGTAAAGTGACAATTAAAAACAAGTGCATGAAATTGCCTATCTGGACATGACAACATTATGTGCACCACTTAATGCAGTTAAGACAAATGGGTCCCAAAAGATTCAATCAAACAAATTTTAAGACCCCTAAGGGAAAGGTTAAGGTGACGACCAACACCAATGCAATTCCCATGCTTGATCAATTTCATCCGAAATGTCACTATTATATTTTGGATGTAATAGATGTCAAAGCTGATGAACATTGTGGGTTTCGTGCTATTGCCTCATTGCTGGGGATGGGTGAAGAGTCATGGCCACTCGTCACAATGGATTTATTCAAAGAAATATCTCAGTGGCGTGAAGAATATGCGACATTGTTAGGTGCTCATCAACAAGTAGAAGATAACAAGAGGTCCCTACTAGTGGATGAGTTGTTAGTGGTAAGTGAATATTCATAAGAGTCATGTGCATTGATTAATTGAACTTGTATGCTATCTAATTTCATTATTGTATTTTGCAAGCTAGTGTTGAGAAATGGATGACAATACCGAATATGGGATACTTAATAGCAAGCAGATACAATATTATCTTAGTCTTTTTGTCATTGAAACAAAATATTACCATTTTCCCATTGTGTACTACCACTACCGATGCTAGTCTACACCGATTACTATGTATTGGCCATGTGTATGATTCACACTTTGTGCAGGTAAGGTTATTACTCAACACATTACTTATATTCCTTTGTTTGCTAATTTCCATTTGTAGTGCAGGTAAAAATGCTTGATGATTGTCCGATACCTACCGTTGACATTTTATGGTGTACACATTGTTACCCAGAGGCAAGGTTATGGTCATCATATTACATTAGTCGGATGCAATCTTTTACCCAATTAATCAGTATTAGTCCGACATATGTGAATCTTGGAGACAATTGATGTAAACATAATTTATTATGTGGGGTTCCGATTCATAATTTATTCGCGTTTATGTCAGATAAAAATAAAATAACAAACACTATAACATACATTAATTAAACCAAATTGTACACATACAAAGTTACTATTATTACAATCATGTAATAAAAAAAATATCAACGGTGTCCACGAACATTACGTGATCGTCTAGTGTACACCGCCCCGTCATCTGTTACACTCCTGGCTAACTGCAATGCTACCTTCGTACTCTCATATGCATTAGTGCCTTCAGTGACCTGACGACAATCTATCATGCGTTAGAGGATATTGATAATGCGCCTTAATATACCCTGCACCAACTTCAAAATAAATTAAACTTGTCAAATATATTATTTAATCACATAACAATAAAAATTCTTACCGAATGTGCACACTCATCTTGAGACGAGGGACCTGACCTGCCTGCTCAACATTTAGACTACGAAGACGACGACGTGGTACAACACTGGGTCAATTTCCAAGCTCACCTCTGCGAATGTATGGGTGTGACCCCGTTCTAAACCAAGACATGTACTCAGGAACACATGCATATGAACTAGAAGCAACTATCAAACCTGTCACTAAGTGGTGATCAAATTGTAACCACTTTTGATCAATGACATGTGCACCAGGACCCTCAACCGATTTCGGTGATGGTGGAATGCTTTGCTTTGAGCCAAATTAGCGCAACACACACTCGGGCATATGTCTCTGTGATAAGTTGCCCAATCGCAGGTGATTCGAGAATAAATAAATTGTCTCAAATTGCCTGCTCAATCTGTGGTCCTCATACGGAGTCCAGATGACGTCATCGTGTGTGAGTCTATCCAGCTGCACCCGCACATCACCAACAACACAAATCTGATGGGCAACAATGTATCATGCTGCTTGCGGGTGTACCTCATCATATAAGGGATTAATATACCTTCTTCCCATGCTCGAGAAGTGCTCATAAATTCATGCTTGCGTAATTCAATCATTTTAATTATAAAACATTTAATACAAAACACTATGGAATGTAACATGTGATTGCTAATTATTTATATAGTTTCATACTTGAACCACTATTGCATAACTGCTCAACTACTTCATGTTAAAGTAACATGCATGCCCCAACTGCTCATATAGGTGTGTAAGTGTTGTTGCTCCCCATGCGTATCCATGACACATATGTAGATTGTTGAATAACAACAAGTACGAAACAAATACAAAGGTGACACTTTTATTTACAAAAATAGTGCATCCAACCAGATGCAACAAGTAAGCCCTGGCAACACATCCCAAGCCTCTTGAGCGGAACATCCCTCGTATATATCTTGGAGCCAACTCAATTGTACGTGGGCGCCTCGACACTGCGTCATCTCAGCCTTCCCACGAGCCTCCTCCACCCCTAGTAAATCAGCTAAAATTGTCGCAACTCCGTTGTACTCTAAGGACACATATGTAGGAATTGACCCAAAATAGGGAGGTGTAAAAGAGATGACACATCATCAAGTGTGATGGTCATCTCCCTTACGGGAAGGTGGAAGGAGTCTCCCCATGCTACCTTTCGACAAAGGCTGAAATCAGCCCCTTGTCCCCCACCTCATAACTTATATTGCACAAACTAAACAATCCAAAATTTTGTACAAGAAGCTCAATATCAACATGAAGCATCCCAAATTTACTAATTTCCTACCGTGGGATACCAAGTTAAGTTTTCCTCGATCCTAATATAAAATTTGTATATATTCAATATAATTAAATCAATTTAAAAAATAATTAACAAAAACAATTTAATTAAAGGTTTTTTCGTTCTTACCTCACCCTCCTAGAGCTTAACAATATGGTCAACAAAATTTACCAATAAAGACATATCAGAAGGTCCTCCAGGAAACCCTTCTCAATGGTTTACTTGGTCATCATTCCGTAATCTTTGTTGATTGTCATTATCAATATGAGCATCAACACCAATCCTTTCCTCGACATCACCTCAGTCTCTTCTACAAACGGATGTTGTCGGTCTTCTGTGATCATGATCTTGAGATCCAACACCTATTGTTTTAGCCATAGTTGTCCATAACACAATGTGAATTTCAATTATTTACAAATAAGATAATGAATAATATAATCACCAAGTTATAATATAAAACATAAAAAATGTTCTTACCGGAGTGGGTTGGAACCTCAGAAAAAAACACTTCCAGTTTACATATTCCAAAACACAAAAATCAACGCTACGGATTACATAATCCAGAACCCAAAAATTGCAACTTTTGGATTACGTAATCTGGAACCTAATTGGACAAACCTACCAGATTACGTAATCTGGAACCTAACTAAACAACTACCAATACCAGATTACATAATCCAAAACTTATTGAAACCCTAAAACCTATTGGATTACGTAATTTGGAACTTCTTGAAACCCTAAACCTTATCGAATTACGTAATCCATAACCTAACTAAACACTCATCAAATTACGTAATCCAGAACCTATTTAACCATCTATAATTACCGAATTACTCTATGCCCTTTGGAATACTTCCGCTAGATTAAAATTAAAAATGAAAACCATTGAAACTGCTTACCTGTGGATGAAGAAGGCAATGGTGAATGATGGAGGAAGAGATCATTAGAAGGGATGAAAGCTTTGAAGGAGAAGGAGAGCTTTAAAAGGAGGTGGGAGCTTTAGAGGGGGTGGGAGCTACGTCACTGGGAGTGAAAGGGCACACTGAATGAACGTGAAAAAGTAGAAGTAGGTTAAAGTAAAATTAGATAATATTTTAATTTTTTAATATTTTTTACTGAAAGGTAAAATGGTAAAATCGATTTTAGTATGGAAGTGGCGAAAGAAGTCATGGAGGAGCAGGAAGAAGCAATCCTTAATTAGTGAGATAACTAAACTCTACTTATTTATCATCTTAAAAATATAGGGAATTTCTTCCAACATCCCTATGTTTTTCTTCCTGCACCCCCATAATTTTTAAAATTCCCAAATTATCCTTGACCTTTTATTTGAAAAGGCCACTGTAAATGAGTTGCTTTTCTACCTTTCTTCTTTTTTGTTTATCGGTACCGCTGGTGGAGAATCATTTTAGTTGTGCGGAACAAGGTGGAAGAGTGGGTTACATTGTCAAAGTGTTGGTTGACTTTTGAAGTAAGAATTAAGTTTTTTTTAAGGGGTTGGGTGGTTATGGAGTTTTTGTGGTTCCTGTAAATCGGGATATGGGATTGTGCTATGGATGGATCAATCTGGAAGTGAAAATATAATCTACGGATTCGCCTCTTTGTAAGTAAATCATTTTTTTTCCAAATGAAGGGGTGTTTAGGAAGCGAATTTTTGACTTACGGATTGCTAAATCTGGAAGCTTTATTTCAATTTCGGATTGGTGGATCCGAAAGTTTTTTTGACTTATGGATTTGTGAATCCAGAATGCCTTTTTTGACTTAAGGATTGGTTGATGCAGAATGAATTTATTCACTTATGGATTGATGGATCCGGAATACATTTTTTGACTTATGGATTAGTGGATTCAGAATGATTTTTTTGACTTATGTATTGGTGGATCTGGAATGCATTTTTTGACTTATGGATTGGTGGATCCAGAATGCATTGGTTTAGTTTTGTTGTTTTTGTATGGAAGAAATTCACTAATTTCATAACCAAAGTGTTCCTTCATGAAATTCATAAAAAATGTAAACAAAGTGTTCCTTCATCAAAATCACAAAAAATGTAAACTATGTGTTTCTTCATGAAATTACAAAACATAACAACAAATAAAATGATCATCATCGTCGTCCGTGTCGTCGTCTGCAGACATACCCGAACACATTCTCAATGGCTGATTGGGCTAGCATCAGTGTTGTTTGTGTCCCTTCCCATGCAGGTGAACCCTCGATGACATGAGCATCGTCTACAATCAAATGCAAGGTGGATGTAATTCTTCTACAAAGACCGTACAATCATACAACCAATTATTTCAATTACAACTTAGCATGTATTATTTAAATAAACAAATAATAAGTTCTTACCACTGCGGGATGCTCAGAGAAGTATCACTCTCATTCTGACGTCGTTCATTAGGGTAATCATCGGAGGTCGATCATCCTCAACCATCTGAAAGATATATGGGTGTGATATAGACTGAGACCACTCCATAGTGTCATAGCTTGCCCTAACAAGTCCAGCTAAACATGACAATTCCACTACAGGTAGTATCCCAGGATGAGAAGCACTCATCTTATTCATTTTCATCCATGAGATACCAATTTTTACTCCTTTCGATCCTAATTAACTAACCAAAATCATATAAAGTATACTATTTAACCAACCAAAGTCATATAAAATTAACAATGAACAAGTACCATGTTACAACATATTTACTTACCACACCATTCCATAATTGCATGACCACATGGTCTTCATAACCTGTCAATAATGACCCATCCATTGGACCTCTGGGATAACCTTCATCTCCTATTTGAGGTGCGCCTTCATCCTCCACCTCCATATGGGGTTAGGCTTCTTCCGGTTCGTGTTCAACATGTTTTGCATCTTCATGTTCTTCATCTTCATTAACATATCTTCTTTCTCTTCTTCTAACAGAGGTTATGGGATGTAGACGGTCATCTTGTGAACCTCCTCCCCTAGTCCTCACCATTTCTGTTCACTTACATCATTTAAGTTAAACCAAATTACAAACAATGCACACAATCTCACCCACCCTAAACTAATGAATAGTATCACAAGCAAGCAATCATGAACCACATATAAAACCAACAGATTGGAATATAAAGAATTAAATACAACATTTTGCATTTTGGATCCAGACATTCGGATATACCTTACGGAAGACTTCTAGACTCACCAATCCAAGAAATTTCTGGATCACCCAATTTGGGACTTTTGTGGAATCACGGTTTCGGAGTACAAAATCCAAATTGTGGATTCGTTGTTCTGTAAACCTAGCGGACTGCACTGTCTGGAATCACAAAAGATATATTATGAAAGACAATCCACAAAAAAATAGAACTACAAATCCGAAAACCAAAAGAAAATTTACTTACCTTCTTTTCCAAACACAAAACCGCCTAGAGAGACCACCGAACCACCACAAAGCCGCTAGAGACACCACCTAACCACCATCAAGAGAAATGCCTTTCTGTGCCAAGAGATGCAGTCGCCACTGTGCACAGAGAGAAATGCAGGTTTATGTACAAAAGGAAGAAGAAAGAGTAGGGTTTGGGTAGTTGTGTGCGTTTTAAGTTCTTTAAAATATAATAAGGATAATTTTGTCTTTGCATAACATTGTGGGTGCAAGAAGATGAATTTGGTCTGGTCTATCATGGATTGTTGCTTAAAGAGAATGACTCACTTTAAAACAACATTTGAATTTTTTAGTTTTTCTTTTTATTTTATATACTTTTTTTCCAATATGAAAGCTACAACAAAATTTTAAATAATTGAAATAACTATGATAAAAAGAGTTATTATATTATTATATCAATATATGATGACATATGTTAATATAATAATAATAATATTTGTAAATAAAAGTTATAAATATCATATTAATATGTGTATCAACACTAAATGATAATTCTAAATGTAATGTGTGGGTATCTAACAATGTGTGAAGGGGTTGATGATATGTGGCATTGCTAAGCATGGGGACTAGAGGTGGTACGTGTGTACAACTGACGGTAAAAACTTGACACATATTAATTGAGAAAAGAATTTATTAATTGAGAATTCTTTTTAGAGAAAATAATTGAGTTGAAGAGGAAAATGAGATACTGTAGACCATATCAATTTTCCCCAACCTGTTTTTTTAGTTGTGTTGGAGTGCACCAATGTATTTTCTAAACTTTTTATTAGATGTCTGTGAGTCGGTTTTTTACTGAAATAGAATCAACTTTGACCTATACTAAAATTTTTAATTTTTTCTAATCTAACCCGACTCGAATCCAAAATAAAATTGAACATTTGATCATATAAATAAAAAAAATATAAAAATTTGGGCCTCCACTATATACTTTTTGTGAACAACATTTGGTAAGTTCTTTTTGCACCTTCATACATTTTGCTGCCATTTAAACGTATCAATAAGGCCTTCATATTGGCCTCACGTCAACGTATCAATGGAGCCTCCATCTTGGCGTCACATCAAGCAGTTCATACACATATCACCTGATTCTCTTGTCAACTTCTGCTAAACAACTCAATTTTCTCAATACAAGAGCACGAAACAGATTTGGTTTGTTACTGTTTCTTCGAGTAATTTAAATTGATGCATTTTTTAGGGTAGTCTTTTTGTATCTACAAGTGAGACATAACACTATACAGATTTTGATTGAGTTTAGAGGCATGAGGATCCTCTGGTAATGGTTGATCTGGGGTTTTCTGCTTTAAAGTTGTTGCTACATTCTTGAGTGTAGTTTGTATGTTTATGCACCGCATACATAATTATTTGTTACAGATTAGATTGGGTTTAGAGGAATTAGGATCTTAATAAATTAATATTTTGTACAACTGTCTTTTTTTTAATGATCTGTTTTTTTTTTACAAAGGTTGACAATCTTAGTATTTGGTTATTTAATATATCTTAACACTCTTAGTATTTAATTATTTAATATATCTTTTGTTGATAAAAAAATAAACATAGAAATTCTCATTTTTTTTTTTTTGTTTGTACAATCTGAAAGTCAAAAGTGTCTTATGAATTGTGCAATGAAAAAACTTTAGAATTACACCATCTAAAAGTCATTTTGTTCTTAAAAAATAGATTTTGAATTGCACAATTCAAAATAACTTCCATCATCTTAGTTTTCTTATTCAACAATACTTATTATTGAGAAGAAAGTTACCACCAACATCGAACTCCTCGACAACGATGTCAACATCTCCCTTATTGATTTTCCTTATAACAAAGGGGCCACAAGCATTAAACATTGCCTTAGCCACCACTCGACCTAGAGAACATCACATAAGTTTTAAATTGCACAATTCAAAGGAAACTCTTGACTTTCAGATAGTAAATTTGAAAAGGTTAAAATGGAAACTTTTATGTTTGTGGAGGTGTAGAAGAAATGTATGGAGGTGTAGAAAGAATTTGAGGAAAGCATTCGGCACACCAACCCAAATTTAGTATTATTTGGAATTGAGTTTTATTCTTTATAATTTTTGGCATTTTCTTTCAGCACCACCATAAGCACTTCCATATTTCTTAAAATGCCAAAATTACCTTGTATTCTATTGAGTTTTTTTTATTATGATTCAATATTCTATAATCTGAAATATGTTTCTTAAAAAATACATTATAAATTTTAGAATCCAAAAGATCCAGAAGATATTTTTGGATAAAAAAATACCTTATAAATTCTATAATCTATAATATATTTCTTAAAAAAGTATATTATAAATTGTAGAATATAAAAAATATATTTAAATCTAAAAATATCTTTCAAAATATATAATCCAAAATATATATTTAAGGATTAAATAATAGTTTCTCTTATCTATGGAGATATACCAGAAAAAAAACTATGGAGGTGCAGGAAGAAAACGCCTCCATTTTCATATTTTTGGCCTTACTATTTATCAACATTGTCCATGAAATGAACGAAAAAAATGAACAGTAAAATTTGGAGATTTAGGCAAAGGCGTTTTTCTGTTTTCCAAACGGTCTCAAGTGTTTTTTATTCAATCAGGCGTTGAGATTAAAAAAAAGTTATCAAAGTAAAGGAGAAGGCTATCTCTGGATAAAAGTTGGAAACGTGGGTTTTAGAAAGTTCAACACCCATTCTTAGATTTTAAAACAAAAATAAATATTAAATAAATCGTTTCTTTGGGAATATTTTTTAACCTCCCAATTAACATTCACTAATATTTTATTTAATAAACGAGTAGATGAGGTAAGCTTAGAGGTAGAGTAGATAGAGGTAACTTAGAATTCCCCGAAATATTCTATGACTGCACATGATGCTGTCTTTACGCCAAAGCGATGAGTTCTTTGATTGAATAGTTGAAAAGGCAAAAGGAAAAAACACCCTTAACTCCATATCACACGTCTAATTTTCAGACTCACATTTGCAATTAAACACAATTTTTCTTAAAAGAATTTCACACAATAGTTTAACAATTTTATGCATTAACTTGCTTTCAATAGTTAAAAATATTTTTGTTGCATTTTGGTAGAACAAGTATTTTCTGATACAGGTGTGGGGTCCCATCGAGCAGTGTAATAGTCTAGTTATTTTGCAGCACATGGAAGCATTTTATTTTCTGGTTTTCTGGTAAGCTGCTGCATAGTGCATATGGCCATTTGTCAACAACTTTGAACATCACTGTCAAAGTGTGCAGGACTATTTTTCTGTACTTGTGCCATTTACTGGCCTAAAATTTCATTGTTCCCTGCTACAGAGTGCAATAGTAAGGACACTTTCTGCTCTACAAATAAAATATTGTGCATGCATTTTTCTTTAGAATACCTTTCCTTAAACTTTGCCGGGAAGAGGGATCTATAACTCTTAGCCACATTCATTGTATAATTTGATATTGCTACACCTTGGTTGCTTGTGTTGTTTATTTGGTTACCATGGTAGACTTAGGTAATAAACTATGCTTCTTTTCTTTGCAAAACAAGTGGCTAAACAGAAACCATGCTCTGAACTCGCAATAAAACTGAAGTTATGTCTGGTGAATATTATTTAACAAACCTTTTGCATGCATATATATAATCACATCAATTAGCCAAAACTTTTCTAAAAAGAAGCAATATGCTGACACTAATATAAATAACTTATAATTTGCATCTTATGAAGTTATAAAAGCAAACGAACTAAGATACAGTCTAAAAGTGATGCATCTTCTTTGTCATGCCTAGGGTTCTTATTGGGATAATAAAACATAATTAATATTAACTAATCAAAACATATTGTTTACTAAGTTTAACAGATTTTCTCATTAATCGAAAGATTTTGTAATTAGAAAATAATTAATTCTTCGTCTGAATGTTAATACTTGACGGGTAAAGTGAAGACATGAACATATTGTAGTTATATACTCAGAATTCTCCTTTCTGCCAAAAAAAGAGAGATGCTAATAATTTGAGTGTGTACATCAAGTACTGAGCCCACACACGATGAATGGTGAATTTGATGCCAATTTCAAAACTGCCATTAGGTAGGGTTTGATGAGAATCAATCAAACCTACACCTCACAACAATATATGCAAAACCATTTTTCCCATTTTCCTTTCAGATACTATTCTTGCAACCACCATCCCACATGCATCTCATAGCACAAAATGTATTTTAATGAATTTTCATAATCAGATGGGTAAGAAGGAAAGGACGATTTCATTCCAAAATATTAACGCCAAATATTAAGTATAACATAAATTCAATATTATGTTATTAAAAGCTAGCTTCTTCTACTAGTATAGTTTAAGAAGAACTCCAAAACCTCTTCTATATAACATTTTTTTCCATAAAATTAATCCAGACGGTCCTTAAAACTAGATTTTTTTTATTAAAAATGTACAATTTCACACTTTAATTATTAAAATAAATAAAAGTTTAAAAAATTATTAAAATAGAAAATCGTGCTAACGTGATACAACTTTATCACGAAGAAGTCGTGTTTAACACGACTTCAGTGTAATCAAATCTTAACTGAAGTTGTATCTCTAGATATAACTTACCAATTTTGATAATTTTTTAAAATTTTACCTATTTCAATAATTATTTTGTAAAATTTCACGTGAATGATAAAAATTATTTAAAACTAATATAATAGTTTATCTTATTTATGTTCTAAAAATATTAAATAAAATTACTCTCTATTCAATAGTTTTTGTAATGAGTATAATGAAAACAATTGAAACATATCATTCCATATCTCACACATTATTAGATAATATAAATTTACAATATATAAGTAGAGTAATTTTTAATTTGAGAAATCAGTTTTGTAAAAATAAGTTAGATTTAAATTATTTTTAGTTATTCTATTAGAGTTTATCCTCATACTTATTGAATTATCATGTAATCATATCTATATTGAATGATAGTGAATTTTGTAAAGATGAGTTATTCTTAAATTTTAAATTGAATTCCAAATAGATATTTTAATTAAGATAGTGTTATGCATGAACCTATGAATGAGGTTCCTTCAAACAATTCTGATTATAAAATTGCCGGCACCATTGATGTTTCATCTCTGTAATCGTTGGAAGCAGACACGCTTTCAAATTCCAATCAGCATCTACAGCTCTGAATCCATTATTCATTCATATTATATATGCAATCAAATTTTGCACATTTATTTCTAAAACCAACAACAAAGTTTGGCAGTTTTGCTTTTTAGTTCATGAACTTTAAGACTACTACAATACGAATAATTTAGTTACTTCAACCTTTTCCATATTTCAATATAAATATGATTCGCAAGGTCCTGTCCACTGCCATTAATATTCGCCATGCTTGTTTATGTTTTTTTTACCAAGAGAACTCTCAGATCAGCACTAGAAAGATTCCTCGCATGAAAAAAATAAAAAAATAATTTCTTATATCACTAACAAGTAACAACCATGTTTTCCTAAAACCACACTGCATCATGCATTATCATGTTTGTTAAAGTTTGTCACTCCTTTGCTAACAACATATCTGCATTAGGTCTTGACATATAAACTTGAAGGCTGATACTGTCTACTGCATTATTATTTTGTTCTTGACTTTTTATTTTGTTGATGAGATTAATTCTTTGAAGATAGATCGTTATAAACAACCACCCTTTCTTATCGAACCTAATCTATAATTTGTAGGGTATTCAGATTCCTTCAGACACAACAATTTTGGGTCAGCTTTGGGTGAAAACTCAATTGCTAGGAAATGTAGTGATTGTCTGCGGGTGGAATTGAAGAGAGGACCCATTTGTACCAAAATTCAAATTAAATAGAAGGACATTTCTATCATGTTTCTTCTTTTCTCATTTTATTGAAAACTACAACTTCCACAATGTCAAGGTTTAATCTCAGAGTCTCATCATACTTATATATGTTTATCACAATATTCGGTCAAACACCCAAATTTTGAAAATAAGATATCCACCCAATAATGAAACACCATAATTTACCACTCTTCGTTTTTTAGTAAATTCTTAATAATTTGTTACAGTGAGAAAATAAAATTAAAGGTATAAATGAGAGACTCTAAAAGAAATGAAAGATACAAGATATATTAATAAATTACATAAATAAGAAGTTATTACATATCTTAATTCCTATAAAATAAAAATAAAATGGAGCAGCATGTATTAATACAGTGATTTTGAGTGGACAAAGTCAGCATTTCAATACCCTTGTTTCCCGTTCGTTTTTGTGTTGATGGGTAAGTTGTATTTTAAGATGGATCTTATCCTCTTACTTCTATCTTTCTTGCCATGTTTTAGTTTCTATCATTCACTGTTTTTTGTTCCAAACCAGTTTAACTCTTTCACAGTCTGAAACGTTGTTAAAAATAAGATGGGTTCAGAGCAATTTGTAGAATATCTTTGTTCAAAAACATATTTACAAAAAATATTAAAATAAATAAATAATTAAATGATAGAAAGAAAAAGTAATTCAAAAAAGGGAAATAAAAGTGCTTAAATTATACCCGAAAATCAGTCAAACTGTTAAAAAATCAGTTCAACAAAAAAAATCCCAATTTTAACTTAATCAACCTAAAACATTAATCATTTATTTTTTTTTATCTACATAGAAACTCGTTAATTATTAATAATAAATATTGGTATATATTATTGAGTATTCAATTTAAGTATGATACAAAAATTTATTTAAATTATTATACGCATTTTAAGTGTTAAAAACTTGTAAATTATATTTCTTTAGTATCATAAAACTACAATATTGTATATTTTAAATGTCATAAAATAAATGCTTTCCTTGTTTCCTATATTTTAATAGCATCGGATGAAACAATCCTTTTCTATTTATTTCACAATAAAAGTATTTAAATAATGGCATGAATATTTTAATAATATTCTATTCCATTTTACTCCTCATTATATATACCTAGAATATTTTTAGTTTTGAATTTTGTTTTACGCTATATTTGGTTAAGAGTATGAAAACGGGAAGATTCATTTGTAGTGATTCAGAAGAAAAAGTAAGATAATTTAATTTAATATAAATAAAGTTGATAAAAAACTGATTGAGACATATAATAAATTTGATTGATTAATGAAAAGGATAAGTTATTTTTATCATAATATCAAAATTATCTTTCAAGTATATTTTTTAAAATATAAATATATTAATAAAAAAGTTAATTGAAAAAATAAAAAATATTCTTTTAAAATATTGATTATTTAAAAATATCATTTATTAAATTTTGATAATATTTATAAATAATTAAAATATTTTATTGAATAAAATTATTTTTTTAAAAATAAATATTAAATATAAAAGTAAATTAGTAATTTAGGAAATAACCTCTACAAATTCATTAGTCTCTCGTGATCTGAGGCTTCATTCTCTCAACTTTTTCTTCCAAATCATCACAATTACTTCTCATAAATAACCTAAAGAAAATACACACAAATAATTTGATAGTTTTAGAAAAAATACATAATTAAAAGTAAATTTCTAATTAAATTATTTAAAAATTATTAAAATAAAATTATTATTGATTGTTACAAGGAATGTAAAAAAATGGTTGGATGTAAATGTATCAATCCCGTAAGCAGTACAGCATCCGCGTAGCCTTGGGAAACGATGAACAGTGTAAAATAATTTTATACAACATTTTATAAGAAACACCAAATAAAAAGAAAAAAAAATAGTATAAGAAAACATATGATATAACAGAGATATTATATGAATAATTTAGCATGTTTTATTTAATTTTATTCCGAAATTTAATTTAGATAAAAGGGTAAAATTAAAGCCATTCGATGTTGAATGTGAAAGATTGAAAATGAGCGAAGACACCAGCTATGAATCACCTAATGGTATCTGTTAAATATGATTCCAAAACTCTGATCTGATGAATCTATCTGAGTTTTCAGTTCCAAATTATGGTAGGTATTAGAACTATAAATGAGACCTTATCAGAAGATAGAAAGAGGTAAATTAATAATAAAACGCTCACAAACTTAATTTTGAGTCCATTCAATAAACACAGGCACATACCAATACTGTATATTACACTGTATTCTTGTATCAACATAAAACAGAAAAACATGGATGAAACAATTAATATTACATATAACCTTTTCTATCTTTCTTTTACACAAAGTTTCATTTGTGAAACCTCTCTGAGATTTCTCATTCTGAAACTTGAAAAAGGATCAGTGGAAACAACAACATAGAATAGCATGGCATCCCACCAGAGGTGCCAAAAATAACCAGAAAAGTTGCCAAACTTGAGGAAGAAACTTCACTGTATCTTCCATCACCTGCTTCAGAGTTATAATTCCATATTAGGTATGCCACCGAACAAACAGCATACACTAGAGTGATTCAAAAGTCAAAACCCTTTAGATCCGAGAACCCAAGCTGAAAGCATGATTTCCCTTCACCCCAAAACACTTTTTCTCTGCTCATAGTAATTTGAGTGGCTTGGTTTCTCAGACACCACAACCCAAACCCCTGGCCTCTGATCCTTTCATGATTCTCAGCCTTTTGCAAGAAGTCACAAACATGCTGCACAAAAAGTACGGTTATGTCAGATTGAGTTCAACTCAGAGATACCTAAAGATGAGACCAGAGACAAACAAAAGCAGATCAGAAAGAAAAGGGAGAGATGTAACACTTACTCCCATGGAACATCTCCAACCAACATCCAGTCACCGTCCTTGTCTTCATATGTTGGTGCATAGTCGGATCCCTTGTAACCTTCTTTTTCAGAGTACTCACCTGAAAAGCCATAACATAACCCAGGTCATTTTCACAATATCAAAAACTTTGATTGAACTTGTTTCTTTTCATCTCATCTCAGTAAAAACAAACAAAACTAAAATTCTTCTCACCTATGGTCAACTTGAACATGGTTTCTAGAGCTATGAGAAGTTGTGTGTAGCCTCCATATACCTTCAAGTCAATCTTCCTAAGGTAAGGGGCTCCATCCATGCTTACTTTCACATAAATCCCAGCACCCTCATTCTCCTGAAGGCTGTTTTTCCTATAGGATCTGATTGGTGGCCACCCCACTATCTTTGCCCTGTTAAGCATGTCAACACATTCAATGAATCACTCAACTCAAAATTACCATACACAAAAAGAACTTCAATGCATCTCCCCTCATCAACACCCAACATGAGAAAAAAAGGCCTTTGAGTCTTAATAATATGTTAATCGAACTTACTTGGCAGGAGGGGCGGCCTCAGTTTGAACAGTTTTTGGAGCATTAGAGCCCTTGGAAAGGGTCTCCTCTGAAGTTTCATTCAAAGGCCTTTTGTTGGTAATTCTTACAGCTGCAGGCAGTGTTTTTCCCTCACTTTCTTCTGTTCCTGGGAGCCCCAATCTAAGCTCAGTTGCCTTGAGGTTGAGATCAGTCGCATATGTCACAGTGTTTTCCATTTCTTCCTAGTACAATCTATAATCCAATTGCGAAAGCTTCAGAGAGTCGTTTCTTATTCAACAAGTGAATAGAAAAAAACAAGGAAGTGGTTGTTAATTTGTTGGTTGGTCTGGAGAGTGCAGTGTTGTTCTTGTGGTGTATTGTAGCCGTACGTAGGTTGTGAGAAGATGATGATGATAAGACTTGAGATGTGATGCAGGTGTGGGAGGGTATGTTTTATAGGGACATGGGAAGATAAAGAGGTGGTGTTGTGTATGGTATGGTATCGGGAATGATATGAATGAGTTGTGAAAGGAGCATAAATAAATAAAAGAGGAAATAAATTATGGAGAAAGACAGGGTAAGGTGTCGGTAGCAGGAGCAGCAAGTTTAAAGCAAGATGTCCCCACAAATGGAGGACAAGGGTGGGACAGGGTGAGTGTCCCATAAGGGAAGAGAGTTTTGGGAGATAAATGAGGAGCGTTGGCTTTAAGGAAAGGCAAAGGGGACATGCCCATGTGAAGGGAGGGTCCATATCTCAGACTTGGTCATGGGAGCCATGCCCATGTGGGTCTCATTTTTTAATTCCTCAAACCATCTCAACCTTCTTCTTCTTCTTCTTCTTCTTCTTCTTCTTCCAACTTCTAACATGCATCAAACTAAACAAATCTAGTAATGTCTTTTTTATACATCTTTTCTTCGTTTAATTATATTTCACTTTAATTATCAAAATGCTGTCATCAATTCATTTGCATGTCGTTTCTTTTTCATCATTTTTCTATTCAAAATTACTTTATAATTACACAAAATTATGCTACTCAAAAGGTTGTCTCTTACTGATAGTCAAATGGTGTACAAAGTTGTCAAAATATTTTTTTTACCTATGAAGTTTAACAACTTGTTAAGACTCTCAAATCAACTCACAGTGAAAAACTTCTAAATTCACGACTGAGATTACTATTCTCATTGCTTAACCATTAAGTAATTTCATTTTACTTTTTTTTTGGTGTTCATCATTAAAAGGAAAAAAACTAACTATATCATTATTGATAAAGTCATATGTATAAGATAATCAATTTTGTTGAATGCATAATAGATTATGCATGAAACACATAATTCATTATTATGAGAATGTACATAATAAATTATGTACTTAGACATAATTATGTCATTCATTATTCTTCTATTGCGACTAATTTGCCACAATGTATGATGATGTTATTTTTTATTCATTTTATGTGGTGTCATGTAACATATGTAGTATGTTAAGTGAAAAAATAAATCAATTATAATTTATCTTCTTGTTTTATAAATCAATTATAACCAGTTGTAAACTTTTAAACCATTTTTACTTTCGTATAATTTAAATAATCTCATTTTTATTTTAATTATTTTTTTAGTTCTTTTCTCTCTTCACTTTTCACTTTTTAATTCAAACAAAAACAAATTGGTAGAATCTATACTCTAAATCATATATTTTGAATTTTAAATGTAAACCAACTTCAACTTTTTAAATCTAAATAATATTTTGAATAAATATTATTGAGAAAAAATTAAGCAAAAGCACCTTTTATTTTAAAATAAAAATATATTAAATGAACTTTAAATACTGATTTTAATCGTGAAAAAATAATTAATGTTGTGTATTGAAAGACATTATAAATTAAGTGATGGGCCAATATCATGTAATAATTTGTTCTGAAGAAGTCTGGACCTGATTTTGAGGACGTTTGGTGCGTTAAAGTTGAACAACAACCATAAAAGAAAAATAGGTGCAAGATTGTGTTACCATTATTCATAAATAGCACATAGGAAAACAAAAAACGATAGTAGAGGCATCAACATTGAACCAGTAAAATTATTGAAATACAATTAATTGTCAAAAACAACACAACCACTCGCATTCAAAAATGGCTCACACGATTAATTCATTATGGTCAGAGAAAAATTCTTCGCAACTTTTTTTTATTCAGATTCAAATTTGATGAATTAAGTGATATTAAAAAAATAGATCCACAATAAAAATCCAAAAAGTCTAACTTTTAGGACGGTCAAATCCGCGATGGGTAATTACTTTTTGGTAAAGTTTCTTTTAAGAATTTTAAAGTAAACGATTGTTCTGTTTTTATAAAAAAAATTAAAAATCTGCTTAAAACTTTCTATTTAAATGATAAAATAATATTTTTTAATGTATAATATCAAATGTAACAACAAGCTTTAAAATATCTCTCCATAAATTAGTATTGGTCATTTGCAATTTGCATTAATTTAAGACTGCAGTTTTTATATATATATATATATATATATATATTTATATATTTATATTTTTAAGCTTAGATGAGGAAGTACACTGTATGAAACCCGAAAAGGAGAAACACATACACATTGCTTAATTGACTAAACATAAAGTACTTATTATTTAAATTGTTGACACGTACAGCAGGAACACGGGGCCCATACCCCATCAATTATTTTTTAATATATACTCAGAGAAAACATTTTTTTTTCTTCATCAAAACTTAATCTTGCATTTTATGTTACTATATTAATTTAATTAGCATCAAAGGAAATAAATATATTGTTAAAATTACAAGACTTACGTTTGATCTATTTTTTAAAATTAACCCTCAAGTCTATTTACTTATGTCAATTGTAAAGTTTAATATTCTAATAGATTATTTAAATTAAAACATTTTAAACAAGTAAAAAAAAAAACATTTATATATATTTTTACGGAGATGAATTTGGAGAATTTTCAAATAAAGAAGAGATGATTTATCTGTAAACTGAGTTTACATATCACAAAAAGAGATACGTAGAAGACTTTCCAAACGCTCAAATCAATAAAGATATAAAATATTTGTAAAAATAAAAAAATATAAAGAGTGACACTATTAGTACTTCCTACCGAGAATCACTTGCAGTTCTTCTTGAATTCATATCATTAAAAATACATTAAATAGTTATTATGATATATAAATAAATTTTATAATAGTAAACTATAACTGCTTACGTACAACTAAGTTATAGTCTGATTTATTTGTCTTAAATATTATATTAAATGAATGATTATTATTCTAGTTGATATTGTGGTATGCACAATAAATATATATATATATATATATATATAAATTAAAGTTTTTAAATAAAATAATAATTATATAATTTCAAATGTCAAGGTGAAAATTTATAAGTGATGAGTATGATGAATTGCTGAAACTTTTTCTAAAGTTGATGGAAATATGTATTTATTGACCATGAAATTGGTACAACTAAGGATCAACCATGATACACGAAAAAAAAACTCTAATACTCAAGTAGAAATGATGTTACGAAAGTGATGACATGTGATAAATATTCATGTGAGTTAAATTCTTAATCACAAAGTCCAAGGCGTTTCTAAAAGTTTATCCTATTCACAACATAAATATAGAATTCACTATCTTATTTCAAAGTAGACCCATCTTACAAAATTGAATCTCAAATCTAATTTGAAATAATAAATAAATAAAATAAAATGACTCAACAAAAAATATTTATGCATGCTCACATAAGAAACATTGATATACTGTTAGTATTCACTCTGTTAATCATAAAAGGATTTTTCAATTGACCGAATTCTATTTTTGTTTTGATTGCTATGAAGCATTTAAATAATCAGGTTTAAATAAAAGGCATTGAAAAATAATAAAGAGAGAAAGATTAAAAATAGATACAAAAAAGTATAAAAAAAATGTTGATTGAGTCTATATTTTGTATAGAAAAGAGAGAGGTTGATTAATGGATACATTGGTTTGATTATCCTTTTCTTACAGTTTATGCCTAAATAAGTTTAAGTTAGGCTACAAGTTAACGCATTTTATAAAAATATAATTATATTTAAAAAACTTAAAAAGTAATTTTGTATTTTTAAAATATATATTGCATTATAAGTTATATTTATTTATATATCAAATAATTAAACTTAAAATTAAAATTGAACAATATGACTTAAACTTTAAAAAGACTATATTTAGTTTATTTTATTTTGAATACGGACAAAACATATTAATTAATTAACCCTTGGAATTAGGTTAAAAAAATATGAGTGATCTAAAAACAGAACAAATCTTTGGAATGTTTGGGTGAGGACCATTTCTTGGTTGACAACTATAGCCTATGCAGAGTTTGATGGAGATATGAGTTCCACACATTGGGTGAGATGAAAGGACCACTAACAATGCCAATTACAAAATCAAAACCAAAAGGTGTCAGAAGATGTATTATGAGATCCTATTCATCACTTGTAGGGAGAGAGAGCCACCACCACTAATTTCTTCCTTCATTACTACAATTTAGTCAAACATCCATGGGGCCATCTCACCTCCACAATTTAAAAAGAAAAAAAAAATCCATGTAAAAATCTACCAGATTTAAATATTTTTTTTCATTGACTCGTGATTTTGGCCTACAATTTATTAGTCATCGTCTCTTCTTTCATTTACTTATTTCATGGTAGAGTAGGAATGCCCTAAATCCTCCTTTATTGTTTGTATATTTTGGGGGGTGGTTGTGCTTGCTAGGGATACTAAGTGGATATGTAATACCAGCTAATGGCATTGTGACTTATGTTGGGTACATGTATATATGTAACCATGGAAATAATTTAAGGCACACCTCATGTAAAACATATGCAAAACACTAAATAATCATATTCTAATATCACATTTCCTTACCCCAACGATAAAAAAAAGTGTTGGAGGTTTAACAACATTGTTCTTGCTTCATCCTATCTTAAGGATGCAAAATGTGCACAACAATGGCGAATATTATTTATTGTGCCTTAAATCATTTAAATTATGAAAGCTTATGAGTTCAAGTCTATCTATTATTTTAATATTTAGATCACTTTGGAATCGAGGTAGAATTATTCTAGGTTCCTCTCTAATCCTTGCCCTTAACCTGAGTAACTCCTTTTTTTTTTATCTATATTCTACTATACTCATGTTTCTTGAAGGCGTTGGGATTTTTGCATTAACTCCCTATCATAATAAGATGACATATATCTCCTCCTAAGGGCAGACTATAGCTCATTCCAATATCTTATTGGAGGGTTATGGTTGACTCTAAGGTCTCTCATCAGAGCTGTCCACCAAGTCATGGTTGGACCTTGAAAGCTCAAGGTGGCTAGGGTCACTCTTTTTTCCTAATCTATATGGTGACAATAATATATTTGTTCTAGCTTCATCTCCCAGTTCAAGTAATCTTCTACATTTTCATTTCCATAAAATGAAGGTAGGTCGACCTTAGAATCCTTAAGTCCATAATTATTCTTATTTCTAGGTTGTCTAGGATGATTTTGGTAGTAGTTTAGATTGTGGTGACTATGATGGTTTTCATCATGGGAAGGATGGTTAGAATAATGACTTTTTCTTTGGTTAGACCACTCACAATGTTTACTCCTAGATCTTGACTTTTTACTATGCTAAGTTTGTAAAAATAGGGAAAACATTTCTTTTAACTCATATATCTCTTTCTTAGTGTGCATTAACTCTTCTCTAATATCATCATCATTATTTTTTCAATAAATTCCATGCACACTAGAATGATGGGAATGAATTGTTGATTTCTAAAAATGAAAGAGTTTTTAAAAAAATTCAATCAACAAGGTGATAAAATGTTTCTAAAATAAATTTTGTTTTTGGTGAAGTTTCTTCAAGACTAGAAAAAGATTCTAGAAAGTGCATCGGCCACAATATTTATTTTGCCTTGCTTATGTTTGATCACATAAGAAAATTGCTCAAGGAATTCCACCCAATTAGCATGCCTCTTGTTAAGTTTGTTTTGGCTTTTCAAATATTTAAGAGATTCATGATCACTATGAATCACAAACTCTCTAGGAAAAAGATAATGTTGCCAAGTAAACAAAGCTCTAACAAGTGCATATAATTCTTTATCATAAGTGGAATAGTTGAGATGACTCCCCTTCAATTTCTCACTAAAATAAGCTATGGGGTGGC
>Ga0123342_1003022_pt1 | contig 27447 bp, 14 predicted proteins | sample Turbeawhitnodule_FD_89960 | JGI IMG/M metagenome (GOLD analysis project Ga0123342, IMG submission 89960) | Root nodule microbial communities of legume samples collected from Mexico - Turtle bean Mexico white nodule | ecosystem: Host-associated > Plants > Roots > Nodule | place: Mexico: Nepantla...
GTAGGGATAACGATATGGTTTAACATTAATGGGTGGGGTATGAGGCAAAAGGGGTATGTGGTGGTCATGTGGTCTAGGTGGTGGTAAACCTTTGGGTTTTTGAAAGATTGTTTTGTTTTGTAGAAGAATGGACTGAATGGAAAAAGGAAGGGAATATAATGGAGATGATGGGTTTTGTAGGTCAGAGTCCAAGGTCACTGATGGAATCAGGTTGTTGTCTATTGAAAGCGGGTGAAGGGATGCAATGGAATGGGTGGATAGGTATTGACAAAATTGGTGTTAAGTGGTTGAAATTGGGGTAGATGGAGTGGCAGCTTGTAAGGTGATTTGTTTGTTTTGGTGAGTGAAAGCAATGCTGGGTATAGAGAAATATGCCTGAATAGGCCCTAGAGTGTGCAACCATTCAATACCCAAAACTACATTTGCTCCTTCAATAGGTAATAGGTAGAAAGGAATGGTGAATGTAAAAGTTTGAAGAGAGATGTCCACTAAGGGGCATATCCCTTGGCATTGTATGAAGGCCCCGTTTCCTACCATCACTAACAAGAGGGGGCTTGGCGATGAAGGTGGTGAGCTATGCGAGGCTGGAGAATGTTGTGGGAGCTGCCTGAATCAATGAGAACAGTTACAGGCAGGTTGTGGATTGTGCCAGTAAATTTTAGAATTTTGGGAGATGTGTTGCCTGTGAGGGCTTGGGGTGATAAATGAACATGGATGGTGTTTGGGCATTCAGTGTTTGTGGGTGCAGTCTCGACAGTTTCTAAGGTGGTGTCTGAGTCATCCAAGAGAAGAAGGAAACGAGAAGTGGTGCATCTATGCCCTGGGGTAAATTTCTCATCACAGTTGTAGCATAAACCAAGGGCATGACGTTATTGCAACTGGTTTGGTGTGAGGCGTTTAATGGGCAAGGAATGATTTATTTGATGGTTGACAGTGGATTTGTTGTTAGGCAATATGGGGAAGTTGGTGGTAGGATGGGTTGTTTGGGGGGTAAGAAAACGTTGGGGTCTAGGTTTGGAATCACGAAGTTTGTCCTCAATGAGTTTGGCTAGACCAATGGCTTGGGAAACAGAATATGGGTTGAGGATGGAGAGTTCTCTGCGGATTTCAGGTTGGAGTCCCGAAATAAAGCAATTAAGTATAATATCATAAGTGAGTCCAACTACGCAGTTGCATAATTTCTTAAAACGGGATTGATAATCTGTTACCGTGGTGGTTTGCTGGAGTTTGAATAATTCTGCTTGATGGTTAGTGTAGGTGGACGGTCCATAACGTAGTTCCAAGGCTCGAGTGAAGGAAGGCCAGTCTGTGATAAGGTTGTTTTGATGCAACCATTTAAACCAAATGAGAGCCTCTCCCTTAATGTGAAAAGCTACCATAGAAATCCTTTGTTCAGGTGGAATGTGATAAAACGCAAAATACTGTTCTGCTTGGAAGAGCCAATCTAGAGGTTCAGGACCTTCAAAAAAGGCTAACTGGAGTTTGGGTGGCCGGATAGTGGAAGGGGGGTTGCTATTATATTGGGTGTTGTCAAGGGGTGATTTGTGTTTTCATCAGTGTGTGTGGAGGGAATTTGATTCATGAGAAATGTGAGGGTGGATTGAACAAAATCATTATGTGTCTCCATGGCTGCTTGCTGGGTGTGATTATCTTCCTGAATACATGACATACATTCTTGAATGGATTGTAGAATTTCTTCTAGGTCTTTGGTTTGGGGTTTAGGAGGAGGCATTGAGAAGGTCAATGAAAGCATCAATTGATAGGCTTCTTCTACGACTACACTAAGATAATTCAACACTAGGGTAACATCAAAATTCTTCTTCTTTCATTACTGTTAAAAACTGACCTAAATAGAAGTTGTATGGGCCAAACTGGCCTTACATGGTTTCATAAACTTTCTAATAACACCTGATTAATTACATAATGTAATCCTTCATCCATTTGGGCTTAATAATCTGACGTTTAGGCCTATTATTGTTGGGCCCTATTGTATCAGTACCATCCGTCGGTTCCAACACTTTGTCCTCAAAGTGAGTGGTTGGATTGATTTGGGCTGAAGAGTAATTATTGGATTGGGCTTGAGGATATGTTGGGTGAAGGGTGAACATTTGGCTGGCCTATTTGTGGATTGTTTTGGAACGTTATAGAATTGTTAGGAGTGAAGTCTTGGATTTGGGAATCTGTAGTGTGGTCATTACGTGGCTTTTGGTGAGTGGTTGGAATGGGTGGTTGGGGCAGAGAGTTAGGTGAGTGACTTAATGGTGGGTTTAAAAATTCTGCAGGGTTAGGTGGGGCTATTACATGATGGTTGGAAAGTGTTGAGTCACGTGGTGTACTCGCGAGGTGGTTGGTAAACAGAGTTCGTAGGTCACAGCGCCGATGCGGCTGAGCACTTGATAAGGCCCCGAGTAACGAGGGTCGAGCTTCGAACATGTACGACGCTCCACCGATTGTTGGTGGTGAGGTTGAAGACGTACCCATACCCAGTCATCGGGGTTAAAAGAGCGTTCGGATCGGTGGCGGTTGGCCTGGTCGCACATTCGTTGACAGGCCCGACGAAGGTTTTGTTTGAGGGCGTGGAGAACCAGCGTGTGTTGGTGCAATAAATCAGCAACGGTGGTGCCTGAGCGTGGACTGTGCAACAGATCTAGGGCGGTGGGAGGTTGTCTTTCGTACAGAGCATGGAACGATGAGGTTCCAATGGCAGAGTGGTAAGTCGTATTGTGCCAAAGTTCTACTAGATGAAGATATTGGAACCAAGTGTGAGGATGTTCGCCAGCAAAGCATCGTAAGTAATCTTCCAAACTTCGATTAAGAACTTCTGTTTTTCCATCAGTTTGCGAATAGTAAGCAGAACTGAACTTTAATGTTGTGCCTTATGCCTTGAATAGTTGTTTCCAGAAAGTGCTGACAAATAGGGGATCTCGGTCTGAGACAATGGTTTTTGGCAGCCCATGCAGACGAAAAATCTCAACCGAGAATCGCTGGGCATTGAAATGTTTGGGAAGTGCCACAAAGTGAGCATACTTCGTGAGGCGATCACATATGACCCATATCACCGAGTGACCTACTGAGGCGGGTAAGTGTGTTATAAAATTTATTGATAAATCTTCTCACACTTGATCTGGTAATGGGAGGGGTTGGAGTAATCCATGGGGCTTTGTTGGAAAATACTTGTTACGCTGACATGTTGTGCATTGTTGAATGTAGTTCTTGACATCTCTAGTCCACCCCGGCCAGTAGAAGGCAACAGCAATGCGAGCAAGGGTGGGTTTAATGCCGGAATGACCCGCTGTGGGCGATTCATGTAGTTCTTGGAGGATACGGTTTCTGAAAATGTTGGTATCTGGAAGAAACACTTGGTGACGAAAGAAGAGTAGACCATGACGGACCGAGAAGAGGCTGGGTCCTTGTGTATCTTTAGTGCAAGCGTCAACTAATTTTGCTCCTTCTATGGTGGAATAAAATTGTTGTAACTCTTCAAACAACAATGGGATTGGCGACGAGAGTGCAAGCAACATTGAAGATGGATCTGTGTCTTGGCGTGAGAGAGCATCTGCAACCACATTTTGTTTACCAGGTCGGTATAGAATTTAGAAATCATATCCCTGTAACTTTGATGTCCATCTTTGTTGTTCTGGAGTTTGTATTTTTTGTGACTGAAGTGTATTTAAACTTTTTTTATCTGTGATTATTTTGAAGTGTTGTCCTAACAAGTACTGACGTCATTTTTTTACTACTTTTGTGATTGCATACATCTCTCGGACATACACTGATGAAGCTTAGAGCCTTGGACACATTTTCTTGCTGAAGAAGGATAGCGGGTGCCCCTTTTGGCTGAGTACAGTCCCCACAGCTACTGCAAACGCGTCTGTTTCCACAACAAAAGGCAAGGAAAAATCAGGCAGGTGTAGTGTAGGAACTTGAGATATCAGGGCCCAACAATAATAGGCCCAAACGTCATATTATTAAGCCCAAATGAATGAAGGATTACATTATGTAATTAATCAGGTGTTATTAGAAAGTTTATGAAACAATGTAAGGCCAGTTTGGCCCATACAACTTCTATTTAGGTCAGCTTTTAACAGTAATGAAAGGAGAAAATTTTTGATGTTACCGTAATGTTCAATTATCTTAGTGTAGCTGTAGAAGAAGCCTATCACATTCTAACAACTATTTTACAATATACTCTATTATTGATTAAAACTTTATTAAAGTTCACAAAATCAGGACAAAAAAATAGTATTGAATAAACTCAGAACCCAATAAGATTTAGCACAATTTTAAGACAAATTCTGGTTAATAGCAAAATTTGTATTCGAAAGATTGTCTTACTGAAATTTCTCTTCTTTAATATTTCCATCGTATAGGTTACACTGTTGCTGAAATAGTAATGTCAAAAGAACAAATATATACTCTCTTTTTTTAAAATGGTGTGCATAAGTTATATTGGTTTCTATTATATGAATGAACTATTTTAGGACTTTTTTTTATGTTATTCTCGACAATGGAAATTAGTTTTGAGTGTTTATTATTAATTGAGTTTGGAAGATAAAATGAAAATTTTGAATGAAATTTCAACGTGGAAGACAGAGGTATTTAAAAGGTTATTTTCTTTTCAAAATCATATTATTTATAATCTCTCCAAATTTTCTAACCATTATTGGAGTTCTTTTTCCAACTTTTTCTTGTTACAAATGTATAGAATATTTTTATATATAGAATTACGTTGCTAACCATCCTCCGATATAAATATATAATTTTATTTATAAAGTTTAAAATGATTTTTTATTTTTTAAATCAAATGTAAATAATTGATGGACCCGAAAATAGGATGAGAATAATGCATCGTTTGTATTCCGTGATTTGAAGAGGCTGAAAAGGTGAGGATTCTCCAAAATCTGATGCATGAAGAAAAGAGAGGAATGAATGAGAGTAAAGTTGCATTATTTTACATTTCTACCCTTGCTACTTCACATTAAAATCGTGTGTTCTTTCACAGGGGCACAATAAAAATTCTCATAAATGATGTACTCATACAAAAAGCAGACTGAATATCGAGGTTGCGTTTTCTAAAATCAATTTTGTTTTTCATTTGGTAATTCATGGTGTGTCAATAATTGATGTTGCCATATTTTTCATATAATCGATGTTTGATATATCATAATTGATGTTAGTCTATTATATATTTTATGTATATTGGTTTCAAATGTATTTTATTAAATTATTTCATATTTTTATTTAAATAAAATATTAAATAATTTATGATTTTTTTATATTTTTATTTAAATGTAATATTAAATAATTTAAAATATTTCTTTATTTTAATTTTTATTTAAATACAACACTAAATAATTTAAATTTGTAATTATATAAGATTATGAATAATTTAGAAATTTTATTTGTTTAGATTTTTGTTTAAATGACACATTAAATAATTTAGGATTTATTTATATTTAGAATTTTGAATATTTTTATTTAAATAAAACAGTAACTAATTTATAATTTGTATTTATTTTAAATTTTAAATAATTTAAAAATTTAATTTATTTCAGATTTTTTTAAATATGATATTAAATAATTTAAATTTGTATTTATATAACATTTTGAATGATTTAAAAAATTTATTTATTTCAGTTTTTTATTTAAATTGAACATTAAATAATTTATATTTATATTTATTTAGTATTTTGAATAATTTAAATTTTTTATTTAAATAAAATACTAAATAATTTAGATTTGTATTTATTTAATATTTTGAATAAATTAAATTAAATTTTATTTAATTTAAATTTTTATTTAAGTTATAAATTAAATAAATTAAGATTTTTAATAATTTAAAATTTTTATTTATATGAAACATATATGTCAAAAATATTTTTACATAAATTTTAATTTATTTACATTAAAATAATTTAATTATATTTAATTTACTTTAATTTTAATCACAAAAATAAATTTATATTCTTACATTTTTATCAATTTTAAAAAAAAATATTTTATTAATTACACTTATCATCACACACTTTTTTTACATTTTTCCTTCGTTTCTTATAATTGTTTTCTTAGTAGAAACAACTATATTTTTGTACTCATTCTCTCCTTAAATTCTCAACTCAAACATATCTTCAAATTCAAATAAAACATATAAATTTAATTGGCAAAAAGTGAAAATGACAACACACCACGTGTTGACATTAATGTTGACTGTTAAATAAATGGCTGAAATGACACTTTGTATTTAATGCCTTTGTCGAAATTCAATCACAATACAATGCAAGAATTCATATTTCCAAAGGACGCTTCCAACCTCTCATGATACCCACAAACAACTCCAGTTTAAAAACTTTAATTTTTATTCATTCGTATTTATTTTAAATTCATTATTCTTCTTCTTAAAATATAAATAATAATAAATATATAATAATATATTATTTGTCATAAATCTAAAATATAATTTATAAATTAAATACATTCATTTATTATAACCTATAATTATTATACAAATCATGATTTTAATTATTTATTTATTTTAAAATAATTCCTAAAAGTACTTTTATTTTAAACAGAATATATATTTCGTTTTATACTTAGAAGATACATTTTTGGTAAATTATTAAAATATTAACGAGTAAATTTTATTTTTTTACAAAGAAAAAAATTCAAGTCAGATTACTATAAATAAAGTACTAACTCGTACTTTCCTTTAACTTAATTAAAAAAAATTATGTATTTAACTATATGCACATTGCTAATATTTTTAAACAAAATCATTTTTATAAAAGATTTAATATATATGTATACACACATTTTGATTAGATAAAATTACATTATAAATATTTTAAAATTTAATTATAATGATATTATAACTAGATATATTTAGATGTATCTATTTATTACATTGACATTATAATTGCTATTATTTATATTAAATATGAAAGTTTAATATACTGATGAGTTTAACTAAACTATTAATGTAATTAATAATTATTTATGTTTTAATTATTCTTTTAGATATTATAAAATACACTGATGTAATGATTTATAATAAGTAACATTTCTATATTTTTCTAATCCAATAACCATGTATGAAAAATATTAAAATAAATATATAAACATAATATAAATATATTTACAATTTTTTCATGTTTCAAAACTTATAAGACTTTAAATATTTACATAAAATTAATACAAATATTTAAAAAAATATATAACATTTTTATCATCCAGTTTCTTATTGAGAATTCGATCACCTGTAACATCATCGATTCTCGTGTAAATACACCATCATCACATATTAAAGAAAACAATCATAAAACAAAACAAAGGATAAGCTAGTTATTTTTAAAACTTATAATATAAATATAACTTTAAACATTAAAAAAAAAGCCATTAATTCTCATACATTTCACATAACCATCAAGCGTCTATCAAAAATTTACAATTCATTTTTCTCATGTCAGACTTTTACTCACTCACAACATATAGACACTTGACTCAATTTCTGGAATACTCGTGTATTGAAATTAGCATCCAAAGACCTCCACCTGTCATATTACTCGCTTTGAAATCAATATAGTCATGCGCATAATCATCTCAATATCTCATCATCTCATATGACAAGGTAAATCTATTAGATATGCTCTGATCAGTTCTTTCAAACCTCAAACTCAGCCAAATGGACCTCCTTCGACTTTCACCAACTGAATAAATTCATTTATGTGATCCATTATATCAGTAGAGTCAGGATTGTCTCTTTCGCAAGACACTCACAGATCAATACACCTTAATAACAATCTCAACATGTTATTTTCTTTCCTGAAAATAATATGTTTTGATCACACTTTCACCTCATTACATACATCATTTAATACATAAATGCACCATTTAATCACATCGTATTTTAAACTTTTATAAACAATCCAAACATATCTCAAAATTCACTTAAACATATAATTAAGTTCCTTTAATAATATTTTTAAATAAAATTTATACTTTCCACTCAAAAGAAATAAGCAATAATACACTAGATTTTCAAAAGTTTGAGTGAGAATTTACTCGCTTGAGTGAGAATGGGTCTCGCTTGAGCGAGATTGAATCGAGAGCACAATTTTTTTTATCTCAGGTCTCGCTTGAGCGAGATTTTTTCTCGATAGGGTGAAAACGGACCCGAGAGCACCTCACTCTTCATTTTATTATTGCTTGAGCGAAAATTTTCTCCTTGAGCGAAAATTTTCTCGCATGAACGAGATATGCAGAGAATCTGCATAATCCTATTATGTTGCTGAATCAATTGTCATTCAACTCATAATTTTAATAATCTTCACATTAAAAATGTCAGTTCTTACTCAAATATGCTTTCTAAATTAAACATTGTCTAAAATCAAACAACAAATTCTCATATTCTCATCAAACATCACATTTTAATCAGATTTTAAATAATTCAACAAACTATTTAAATACAATTAAACTCATTTATATTACCATTCAAACACTTTCAATTCTCAATCACAACACTTTCATTAACTTATTCACCTTAAAAATCACTATATAATAATATTTAAAAATAAATTTTTTCAGTCAATATATTACTTTATTCTTAAAAGAGACAATCCTATAAGAAAATTTAAAAGACTGGTGACCACATCATCCCATATTTAGATCTTCTAATCTAAGGTTCTATTGAAAATTTAAAATTAGCTTTCCTTACCTAAACTTGAACAAATGTTTCCTAAGAACTCCAAACCTACCAAAAGCTCAATGGTAACCTAACCTGCACCATAGAGTCCTGACAAAAATATAATTATATCACTATAACCCAATTTGAGTCACAGAGAAAACAAAAATGAGTTTTCTCTATTAAAGATTTTGATCGGACAATCTGATAGTATTCATTTATAGGAGTTTGATGACAGACTCCAATCGTCAAACTGATAAACAAAAAAGTTAAAATCTTAAAAAAAAACAGAGAAAAGAAAAAAAGTTTTTAGAAAAATAGTGATTCTTTTAAAAGAAAACTTAATTAATTTTTTATTTATATATTTTTTTAACTTTAATAATAAAATATTCATATATTATTTCAATTATATAACTTTTATATTAAGACTATTTTTTTGGTCTTAAAACTATTTTTTCGGTGTCTTATAACTATTTTTTTCGGTGTCTTATAATATAAATTACATTAGTTTTAATTATTTATTTATTTGAAAAAAATTGTTCCTCGAAAATATTTTTTTTTTAAATAGAACAATTATATAATTTGTATTTAGGGAATATATTTTTAGTAATTTATTAAAATATTAATAGTGTATAAATTTAAATTTGGAAAAGAAAAAATAGTCGAGAAAAAGTTCTATTATAAAATATTATTGGGCTCCATTATTATTTCCTTGAGTTATTTAAAATAGAACAATTATTTAAAGAATATATTTTTAGCATTTTATTACAATTTGTAAAACTTATTAAAATATTAACGAAACAATTTAAATTTTGGCAAAGAAAGAAAAGTCAAGTCAAAGTACTATAAACAAAATATTACATTCTCAATTATTATCATCTCCATTTCCTAATTTAGGAAGAATTTTGTTTTTGTCTATTACCATTTACAAAATTTGGATTAACATTAGTTGTATTTTTAGGAAGTAAATTATATCTTTACTTTTTAAATGAATATTGAAATTAATTATATTTATTGATTTTTGCTTAAAACTCTTAAAAGACAAATGAAAAAAAGGCACAGAGGGTAAAGAAGGTTCAACATACCATTTTCAATTAACTTGCATTCGATTTCCCACTACTATTCTATTGTTTCAATGAACAACGATATAAAAAAGAAAAAGGAGTTTATTTATAAGGTACAAGTTAACTAATTAAGTAATATCTTACAACACTGACCGATAAGCTTTTACTGAGTAAAAGCAAATTCAGTAATTAAAAAAAAAATTGAATACGTAATGAAGTTAGAATTATGAAAATGAAATAAACAAAAACCTTGTCTTTAATTATATATATTAAAGATGAAATAACATTAATAATGTTGTTTACCAGGCAATGGAATCTCAACCACAAATAAAATTATAAAAAGTTAGAAACATAAGAACACGAACTCAGAAATAATGTCAGATGGCTCCTTGCATAACTTTTATTCTGTATTCCGATTGTTCCCACAATTTCCTAAACATGTTTCCAGAAATAAAAATCATAGGGATTGAACAGATTAATTAATTAGGGTAGGCAGAATCAAGCGCCAATATACGAAGCAAACCATCGAATGTCACGCCGCCACTTTTGTCGCCGCCACCGAAGAGTATCATGGCGTTGATGTCTTCGTCGGTTGCGGGAAAGCCCGCCCAGGACATATAAGCCTTAAGGTCGCGGTGGCTGAGCTTGCCGTCGCCGTCCTTGTCCATGACCCTAAACACGTCCGCCATGGCCCCACTACCCACGGGTAGTGTCTCCGCGTTTCCCGTCACCACGCGCTCAAACTCCTCGTACTCCACGAACCCGTCCTTGTTCGTGTCCGCCACCGTCATCATTGCCCCGATCAGCTCATCTCCGCCGCCGACTCCGCCATGCACATCGGCGTAGAAGGCGCGGAGGTCGTCGCGGCTGATTTTGCCGTCGCGGTCGGCGTCGAGGACTTCGAATGCGGGGCGGAAGTCGGAGGCCGCGGCGTGGGTGGTGAGAATGCGGCCAGAAGGGCACATGGTTTGTTGTGTCGCGTTTGGACGATGATGATTCGAGGAAAAGCAATTTGTGTGTGTTGGCTTTTTGTGGTTGTTGAGAGAGAAGAAAGGAGATGCTTGTGTTAAATAGACGAGGCTCCCAGATTTTGGGCCCCACGATTTCGGAGTTGGGATCACGGGGCTTGGGCTGCAAGGTGTTGGACCTCATGCTCTGACTAGATTACGTATGTGCTGACGTCATTGGGGCCATTTTCTTTTCGATTCCAATTCTAGAACTTTCGTGGACACTACTCGTTCAGCAAAGACATAATAAGAGAATGAATATTGCATAAAACACCGAATATGATTTTGAAAAAAAATTAATACATCATTATTATGTTTATATATTGCACAAATATTCACATGTAATATGATTCTTAAATAAATATATTTTTAGCACAAGTTAACGTGATAGTGTGGAAGAATAAAGTCTTCATGGAAGTTGACGTTATTCCATGGCCAAACGCGCTTCTCCTCACTTCTCACCGATCTCTTTTCTCTTCCTCCAAATCAAACTCAAATCCTCTCCTTGCCAACCTTTCCAACTCATCCCCATCTCACACAATTCAAACAACTTTCCATTAATAACTAAAAAAAAAAGTGTTTTTTTAAAGTTTGAGAAAATCTTGCTTAACATGTCATGACTTATGTGTAATAAGTTTAAATTACACAATAAATTCATATCATTTTGGGATGAATTTTTAGGCTATTTTTATAATGAAATCGTATTACGTTGTTATTATCTTTTTCATATTGACATAATTTTTCTATGTTGTTACGATTTTTTCATATTGACATAACTTTCAAAGTTTAAAAAATAAACTTATTTTAATAATAAAGAACAAAAATTATTCCATTTTTATAAAAAACTTTAGTACATTATAAAGATTGGTTTGTAATAAAAACATAATTACTAAAAAAATATACTTTACCCTACTTTTTAACTATATACTAGAATTTTATCAAATCTCTGAAAAAATAATTAAGTTTGACTATGTAAAAAGTATATTTAAAAAGGTCCAATTCTTAAATAAATTTATGTTCTTCAATAAATTGATTTCTAACTCTCATTGTAAATATATTGTAGAAACAAATTGTACTCTTCCAAGAAACGAGAGATGCTGTAAGAAAATCAATTTGTCGAGATTTGACCTTCTATAACTTCAAGACAAGACTTTAACTTGTTTAGCGTGCAACGTTAATTATTAATAATGTCATAAACCGATTGAATTGTAAAACAAAACAAAAATGACTAAGAAAAAAATGAAACTAATAAAACAAAATATCTTGTCAGCCTAGAAATAGAGTACTAATCGAAGGAAATTTCCATGAAATTATGAAAAGCTTAGCCAAGTTTTCTCCTTTATTTATAGGTATCATGCTCATTTACATCGGAACATTGTAATCAAACTTTTTTACATTATTAGGTTGTTTTATTATTATTTAGGATTTTTTTAATATATATCACACTAGTGTTATTATTATTATTATATATAGTAGATTTTAAGTTTTATTTATTATTGTTTGGTATGTGATTACAACTGTATCATTTCAATATTTGTTGTAAAGAATAGTCGTAATTAAAATAAAATATTTCTCTTAAAAAAATGTTATTTCATAAAAAATTGAAACAAATATTATATACTAAATACACTAATTTTCTTCACATTCATTAAAATTTACTAATTATTACACATAAACATTTTCCAACGTTTTAATATTTTCCCTTTTGTGTAAAAAATGCGTTTTCCCAATTTTTAAGAAAGTGTTAAATATTTTAATTTTCCATAAATTAATTTTAATTGTAAAAAATATTTTATTTTTAATGAGTGTTTGTAGATAAGCTATATCAAAAGTCTTAACTTATCATATTAACAATACGTTTAGTAGACGGGAAAAATTTAGGTTTTATTATGGGAATTTGATGTTGGAATGATATTTTTTTATGTTTTGTTTATCTTTTAAAAAATAACATTACCATTAAAATATTTTCATGGAAAGAGTTAAAAATATAAATTTCTCAAATTAAAATAAAAGTTTTATAAAAAAACATGTTACTGTTATTAAATAGTCTAATTTAATAATAAATTAAAGATTTTTAGCAAAAATAATACATTAGTTTTTATTTATAGAGAAAAATTATATAAATATTCTTAACAATATTATTAGAATAAATTATACAAGAATATGAGTTGAATTGTATTTTTCAAAACAAAATTTCAAGAAAGAGAAAAAACAAAATTTATAGAATTTGGTCTCAAACACTAAGAATAAGTTTAGTTCATGAAAATTTCCATAACTTCGCTAAAAATAGTTTTATAATAAGTATTGTTCATATACCGCTAGTATTTTTTTTTCATAATAGTCACTTGCAGAATTTTTTCAAAGAAAGAAGGAAAGGTGTAAAAAAAAACATCTAAAAGTAGACGAATGAGAAATATGAGTTCAGATTTTCTTACTGAAACGTTAAAAAAGATAATACAAAGTTTTACAAAATTTGAGTATCACAAAGAAATGCACATATATATGTGTGTACTCTTATTTTTATTCAGAGAAATCTTCATATATATCATATCTAACTTTACAGAATAGGTTGACTCATAAAGGTTTTTTTTCCATCTGATATTGAAATTTTAGACGATATTAAGACTTTAAACAATATTTTTATATGATTTTTTTAATTTTATTTATTTATATATTATTAATCAGAAAAATTGGTAACCTTTTTATATCTAACAATTGATCTAGTGATCATAGAGATAATAAATTTTCAAATTCATAATTTCTTGAAATATAAAAAATATTCTGATACCAAAACTATTATTTTTAATTTATAGTCGGAATAAAAAAGTTTACACTACTATTGGATCATAAGTACACTCAAATTTTAAAAAAGGACTACTAAGATTAATTTGAAATTGAATAAAATATATAATAGTAGAGCCGTAAAGTCAGTAATTAATGTAAATTAATTCATATTTATAATAGTAATTAATACAACTTCATTCTAATTTAAATTTATTTTCATAATAACAGTAATTTAAATTTTAAAATTTAAAATCAATCACAGTGTCTTAAGTTGCGTGCCAAAAATTCTCGTATATGCAAGAAGGGAGCAAAATATAAGTCAATATTGGAGGTAGAGAGAGAGTATTGATCTTTCTCCGAAACAAATAATCAAAATTATAATTTTCAAACAAATGATTGAATATTCAATATTTGTTTAAAAATTATAAGACTTTCATTTAACAACAAAATATAATTAAATTAAATTAAACTATATACACACTTCACTTATATTTACCAACATGCTGTGGATCCGAATACTAAACAACTCATCTTTTTAAATAAAATTTTAGGTAAAAATTTTGAGAATTAAAATAAGAGGTTTGAGGATTAATAAAATTTTCTGAACCAATTACCAACAAAAATAAATATTTCATTTTCTATACCAATTAATAACATGATAAAAATAAATAAACACTTTAATCTGTAAAAGGCCAATTCATGTACTATTAATAAAAAAAAGCAAGTTAAAGATAACTTTTAAATTAATTTTTTAAATCTAATAAACTAATTAAACATAATAAATGGAATATTAGCATTAATTATAATAGTAAAATGTGATTATATAATATGTAATTGAATTTAAATTTTTAAAGTATTTTATCCGTGCTTTGTCTAAACGTGTAGATAATGGAAGTGGGAACGCCGTAGTTTATTAGAGAAACACGTTTCTTTTTGGTTTAGGGTTTGTGCTTCGTGCTTCCTTCGTTTGGTCGGTTCTTTCTTAAGTTGTTTATATTTGAATACGGTTCCTCTTCTAAAGTTTTCTTTTTCATTTGTCATATTCCAAACTAAAAATAATATTATTTGCTTTTTCTATAATCTGTTACTTAATTTGTAATTGATTTATGTTTATATACACTTATTATGATATAAAAATTATAAAAGAAAAAATCATAATTTTTTATTAAAATCAATAAAATATAATACATTTTTAATCTATAAAAAAAATCTTAAAATTCACTTAAAACAAATATTACACTAGGTGTATATTTACACATAACTAGTGTAACCTCTTAGCAATTCCCAACCCAAAACAATGTAAACCGCCATACTTAAAAAAATAATGTGTGTGAATCTTAGCCATCTTCCTCCTCCCCAATTATGCAACTGCCAGCGTATATATATATATATATATATATATATATATATATATATATATATATATATATATATATATATATATATATATATAAAAGTTAAGCTAAACCCACCAGCACATACAAACACAACAATCCCATTTTGTTCATTTCACCTGTAAATTGTCTCAACCTAGTATAAATATATATGTATCACCTTAAGACGCACTTTTTCATTTCTTCTTCCTTTTCCCTTACTTTTCTTATTCCAAATCCCACATATTTTAAAATTTGATCATACCTGAACTATTAGGATTCACATTTATTTGATATTTTTTTAAAAGGATTTCATAAATTTAGTAATTTTACTATTGACTTTGAAAATCTCTTTCCACACAACTGATTTTAAATACAACTTGAAAATTATATTTGAATTATTGGAAAGATTATATTTAAAGTATAAATTTAGATTTTGTTTATAAGTGTGGTTTAATTCAACCACAAGCTTAAGTTGATTGAGGTACAAATTTTGAGTATTCTCTATTTAAAATTCGTTCAACGAACTTGAGTTAAAATTTTGGAGTGCTTTTGTTTCAAATCTGCCAAGCCAAATTCCATACGCTTAGTGGATCTGAGATGCAAATTGGGTGTTCTTTGCCCCAAATCCACTCAATCAAATCTCATGCGCTCATGCAACTTAGTTTTTAAACTAATTTATTTAATTGAGTTGTGAAATTTAATGTTTTGTTACTATTGTTGATATATTATAATTGTGTTAAAAGTATAAATTTATGTATGATGGAATAATAAGTTGATGAATGAAATGAAATGAGAATCATCACTACAAGAAAATCATTAAATAGAAATCAAATTTAGAGACAAAAAAAGAATTAGTTTTAAATATGTATCTAATTAGCTATCATTTCTAAATTGGTATCTAATTAGCTACCAATTTAGAAACTAATTTATAAATTTTATTATTAATAAAAACTACTTTAGATACCAATAATTTTGTTAGTCTCTAAAACGATATCTAATTTAGTCAATATAGTAATTAATTATTTTGTGTCTTTAAAATTGGTTTCTATTTAATGATTTTCTTGTAGTGCATGAGAAATGTGATCGATGCATAATATTTTCAAGAAAGAAAAGATTGTGTTGGAATTGTTAGGATAATGTATTGATTTGTGAGTACTTTGTAAAAGGGATAATCCTGACTCTACTAGTATCTTAGAATCACATCGATGAAGAGTATTAAGTGGTGAAAGTCAAATGACATTCATATGTCTGAGTATGAGGTTTGAAAGAACTAATCAGGGTAATCATATGGATTTACCATGTCATATGAGGTGATTTGATATTGAAATGACTATGTTCATAGTTGAATGGATTCACAACGAGTAGTATGACAGGTGCAGGTCTCAATACTAATTTCAATACACTGGTTTTCTGGAAGTAGAGTCAAGTATTTGTGTGTGGATGTCAATTTTCTAACGGGAGTGATATTGAACTATGTCAATGGATTTCTGGCATGAGTGATGTGAAACGTGAAATATTTACATACACTTGATTGTTTAGTATATTTGGAATGAATGAAATGTGATGATTCATGTGATTGTGATTGGATGATTCAAATCTAAATTTTTATTGAAGGTTTAAAGAATCACTATCTTACCCTACTTTCTTGTCGGTGTTTTTTTTTTTAAAAATATGCGATGATAGTGTGTTTTGAGATATTGAAGTGAAGATGATGAAATTTTCCTTTTAGTTCGTCAAGCAAATTTATATTGCACTAATGCTTTGTTTGAAATTAAAGATGAATTTGAGGCAGTTGGTTTTAGTATATTTAAGGTGAAAGTGAGTGAAGAGTAAGGTTTTTTGGATTAAGGGAAATACGATGAGAAATGAAAGGAAAGTTTAGAAAGTTTGTGAGTTATGTGATAGGTGTGATTGATAAATTTGTCGTTGTGGTTAAAATTAAATTAAAATGAAATATGATTAAATTATTTTATGTATAAAAAAATAAAATTTATGTAAAAAATATTAATTTCGTATTTAAATAAAATATAAAGTGAATAAAATTGATATAATTACCTTATGGTCCCTACAATTATGGTCGATATTCAGTTTAGTACAATGATTTTTTAAAAAACAATTTGGTCCCTTTGTTTTTTAAAAAGTACTCAAATTGGCTTTTTTTTAAGTCCCACCCAACGACGATAAGTGTTGCTTATGTAGCAGAGAGAAGTGAGATTGAGTGTTGTGTGAGGTGACAAGTGGAGTGGATTGACAAATTAGTAAAAATGAACATTGGGGATTATGGTTTTTTGAATTGCAATCAATGAGTGAGCGATTGGGGTTAGGATTTTTTAATTGCAATCAGTATGGTAACCAATGAGTTTGGACGATTGAGGTTATAGTTCAACATTGGTGAAGTGTGATCCCATGAAGTACGATTGCGTGGGGCAGCGATTTTGTGAGGTGCAATAATTGTTGAACATGGTGCAGTTTTGTGTTTGCTCCTTTCTAAGGTTAGGAATTTTTCATTTACTTTGTGTTGGTTCAATGATTATGGGGTCTTTAAATGTTGTTTAATTGATTTCTTTATTTTATATGTTGTATATTCTGTATTTGATTACTTTAAGGGAACATTTATAGAGTAGTTTATGATGTAGGGTCCCACCATATGCAAAATAAAAATAAAAATTGTGTGTGGTCCAACATTTGGTTTCTGACATAATTAAATGAAGGACTGGTTTGTAATTTGTTTGGTATATGTAGCCACATGTATATTTTACAGGGATATCTGTTATAAACTCCATATCATGTCAAAAGGTTTTTTTCAGCTTGTGGTCACCATAGTGGGACATTTTCTGATGGAAAATATGTTGGTGGTGTGATACATCAACTTGGTCATGTGCCTCTGATACATGGAGTTACTTTGAAATAGTTGGCATTGTAAAAGAGATGGGATTTTTAACAATACATGAGATGTGGCATTCACGTGGAGGTTGTGAAGTGTTGGAGACTAGATTGCAGCTTATGGTTGGTGATGGTGGTGCAATAGATACGCTAAAAGTTGCAAATACATATTTTGAAGTTCACTTATTTTTAATGCACGTTGTATCAGAGGAAAAAGTTATGTTGGTTTTAGGTGATGGATTTGAGTGTGAGGTTGAGGGTGAAGATGATGTTAGTGAGCCTTACGGTGTGGAAGATGGTGTTGGTGATGTTGATGGTGTGGAAGATGATGTTGATGATAATCCAGATATCAGTGTTAGTGTGGAACCTAATGGTGTGAAAGGTGATGTTGAGGAAGATAATGAAGAGGAGGAATTTAGTGTTGATGAGAAACTTGATGGTGTGGAAGGTGATAGTGAGGATGATGGTGGTGATGATGTTGGTGAGCATGATGGTGTGGATGGTGTGGTTGAGGAAGATGATGACGAGGAGGAGGAATTTTGTGCTAGTTTGAAAGGTGATGTTGAGGATGATGGTGGTGAGGATATTGGTGAGCATGATGGGTTGGAAGGTGTGGTTGAGGAAGATGATGATGATGAGGAATTTCGTGTTGGTGTGGACGGTGATGTTGAAGATGATGATGGTGAGGATATTGGTGAGCATGAGGAGATGGAATGTGACCATGATGGTGGGTATGTGTCAAAAGATTCTTCTTGATTAAGGGAAGTTGAATTTATTGAAGGTAAAATTCAAGTTCAGAGTAAGGGTACTAGAGACAAGGGTGAGGGTGAGGGTGAGGGTACTAGAGATAAGGGTGAAGGTGAGGGTGAGACATTTGTTGAGGTTGAAGAATTGAGGGCTTCTGAGAGTAGGCAGAGGCGCATAAGTAAAAGGTAGACAAATAATCTCATAGAAGGTTTAAAACCAAATTCTACAGATGATTTGCAGAATTTGGGTGTTGATGACGATGAAAGTAAAGGAACAGTTGTGCATGACAGAGGGTTGTCAGATACAAAGTGGGAATCAGAGAAGTTAGACAACATGGACGAAGTTGAAGATGGTGAGGAGGATATTAGTACTGGTGGTAAATTTCCATCCTTTCAAATGCCGAAGAGCATGGCAAATTTTTCCTAGGATCTGGATACCTATTTTACAGACAATGAGGCATTTAAAGATACCATCAGAGCTTATGCTGTCCATTCAGGGAGGAAAATGACATTAGTAAAAATGATAATACAAGAGTTTGTGTATGCTGTAGTGGAGCCCAAGGACATTGTCAATGGTATGCATAATGTGGGTACTTACCCTAAACAAGATGTTGGCAGTTAAGAAAAATAAATGATGTACATACCTGTGTTAGGCAATTTAAGGTTAATTTGTTGAGTACTAAATGGTTGAGTGGGAGGTTGGAGTCTTCTTTAAGTCAAAATCCAAAAATGAGAAGTAATGATGTAAGGAATAAAGCTGTTAAAAAATGGAACATCGACATAAGTTAGTCAAAAGCTCAACGGGTAATGGCTATGGCATTGGAGAATGTCCATGGTTCATTTTAGGAGTAGTACAAATGAATTTATGACTATGCACATGAGCTGTTGCGCTCCGAATTTCACAGTGAAAGTAAAAGTTGAAGACATGAATGGGTTCAAAGTGTTTAACAAATTTTATGTTTTCTTAAAAGCCTGCAAGGATACCTTTATATCTTGTAGACCCATAATTGCTTTGGATGTGTGCTTCTTAAAAGGCTTTTATGTTGATAGCAGTTGGGAGGGACCCAAACGATCAAATGCTACCACTGGTATATGTTGTGGTTAGGGTTGAATGTAAGGATTCTTGGAGCTGATTTTTGCAGCTTTTAATTGAAGATATTGGGGTGTAGAAGTATGTGTAGGCATCACTTTCATGTCTGACCAAGTATTTTCTTTGTTGTCCATTATTGGTTTGTGTATATTTTTCATTTAAGTATTATATATGACCTTTCACAGGGTTTGTTGTCTGTCATTCGAGATCTAATACCTACAGTTGTCTAATGCTTTTGTGTTCGGCACCAGTACTCGAACTTCAAAAAAAATTGAAATCCTTAATGTGGAGGGTAGCCAGCAACACATATCCCCAAACATGGGAGATGGAGATGAAGGCTGTAAAGGAAGTCAATAATCAGACTTTCAAACATCTAATTTCATTACCTCCCAAGCAAGTATTCATAAAGCACATAGTTGTACTCACCTGTATTTTTGAAGTATTTAACTAATGTTTGTTTTCCTTTGCTAGGTTATGGTCTTGATCAAGGTTCACATTCACTCCAAAATGTGACTTACTTGTTAACACTATTTGTGAAGGTTTTAATAGTGTGCTTCTAGCTGTACGTGCAAAACCTATCATTACCATGGTAGAAGATATCAGGACTTATATAATGTAGATATGGGCAAAGAGCATATTGAAAATTGCCTCGTTTGAAGGATCAATATGTCCAAAGATTTTAAGCAGATTACAAAAGGAAGCAAATCAAACTTGATATTGGATACCCAAGTTAGATGGCAACATTCATATGGTATTTTAAAAAGTTATTGTGTTAGTTGTTAGATATTTCTAACAAATTGGATGATCACAACACCTCCGCACATCACTTATTCTAAGTGAGGCATATCTCTATTATTAGAGAAAAAATTGCAATTAACTTGGAAATACATGACTACAACTGTCGGAAATGGATGTTGATTGCAATACCTTGTTGTCATGCATTATGTGCAATGAAATTTGTGAATGTGGATGTAGTTAACTTCATTTCATTTTGGTTCAAGAAGGAAATATATGTAGAGGTGTACAACTCAATTATCTATCCAGAGAACGGTGAACAAGTGTGGGAGAAAACTGAAATGCCAGATGTTGTGCCACCTTCCACAAAGAAAATGCTTGGAAGACCAAAACAGAAGAGAAGGTTGGAAGAATGGGAGGTAATGAAGAACAAGATTCAGTTAGGCCAAACTAGATTAAAGAAAAAATGTGGGATCTGTCATAAGTTTGGCCACACCAGAAAGTCCTGCACCAAAAAACCATCTCAACAACCTCTAAGTGAGGCAGGTCCATTTGACCCAGGGCCATCTCAGCAAGCTCCATGTCGGGCAGCTCCAACCCAACTTCCTCCACCATCTCCCCCTACTCAACCAAAAGATTCACAACCATCTCATCCAACTTGAAGGACAACAAGATCAAGTGCAAAATTTGGCAGACCCAACACGAGGCTTAAGCTTAAGTTACAGTCCAGGAGAGGGCAGTTTTGGAAGCCATGACTGCTTTTGGAACCTACTGATTTCAGTTTATAACTGCTTATTTTGAAAAAACAATTATTATAGGCTCCTATTAATGTATTTTGGAATGACAATTTAGGTTCATGTCGCCAATGTATTTGGTAATTTTCGCAGTATATTGATGTTATCAGGTTGTATGATAATTAAGTTTGGTTCATTACAAATGACTTTTCTTACTTCATTTCTTTCATGGTTAAATTTTATATTATACAACACATTACTTGATACTGAAATACAAATTAAAAATTCATTTTGGTTTACTTGATATTGAAATATTATAGAACACATTACTTCAAATATTTGGTTCATTAAAATTTATTTTGCATTACTTGATACTAAAATACAAATTACAATTTCGGGATAACCTCAACACATTGACTCAACACACTAATACATATTACATTAACTCATTCAATCATAATCCCAAAAGAAACACATACGTCATAGGAATTTTAAGAACATAGTCAACTTGACAATGTTTATTACAACAACAACAACAAACAACCCTACTGACTACATCTTAATCCACTTTCTTGACACCTTGAGACGTTTTTCCAAACTATAAATCTTGTTTCTTTGTCTAGCAATAATTACATCTTTGTCATCCCAATGTCTTCAATGCATCCTCTGAAGAAATTGCATCCATGCTTACGTCACTCCTACTATGTATTGAACAAAACGTTAACCTAAATAATCAATAACAATGCATATTTTTTCATAAACACAGTTCAATACATCTCACCTTATACTATGAACACCCCCAAAATTGCCTCCTACCATTTTTGACAGTTGGTGTTGTTCTCAAAACCGCAAATTTCCCACAATCGCAAATGGGAGCAACCAATATGGTCTTGCTCCCACCACCATGGCTACAATTAGACTAGTTCTGCACTTCCTTCCGATTACAGGTGCATGATGATGCAAATGTAGACTTATAGCCAATCATTCTCACTCAAGGAAACACTAAACAACAACGAATCCAAGAACGAATCACAAAAGCCAACTCCTTCCTTTCACCAATGAATCCACAAAATCAAACTCCACCACAACCTCCAACACACACCCTAGAATCAAACCACCTCCATAAATGACCCTCATATTCGTTCGCAGACCACCATCCAAAAACGTTAACAAGTACAAGAAACTCTAACCCCCAAACTTTACTAATCTCTACCAAACCCCTCCACTTGTCACCTCACATAACACCCAATCTGATGTGTCTTTAAATTGACAGTCCACATCAACATTTTTCTCTGTCTCAAAAGCCGCACTTGACGTCGTTAGGTGAGACTTAACATAAAGGACCAATTTGAGTACTTTTTAAAAAACAAAGGGACCAAATTGATTTTTTTAAAAATCATGGTACTAAATTGAATATTGACCCCAAATGTCGAGAACAATAAGGTAATTATACAAATAAAATTTGTATAACTAAATACAAATCTAAATTATTTAATGACGTATTTAAGAAATATGAAAGAAAAAAAATTATTAAATTATTCAAAATTTTAAATAAATACAAATTTTAAATTATTTAATGTACTATTTAAATAAAATCTAAAATAAATTAAACTTTTAAATTATTCAAAATCCTAAATAAGTATAAATTTTAAATTATTTAATTTTTTATTAAATAAAAATATAAAATAAATAAAATTATTAAATTATTTAATGTTATATTTAAATAAAAAATTGAAATAAATAAAATTCCTAAATTATTTAAATTTAATATAAATATAAATTCTAAATTATTTAATGTTTTATTTAAATAAAATAATGAAGAGTATTAATGTAAAATAACTCATATCATTGCTTCACTTTTCTTCATGCACATTGATGAATTGATTTTTAAATTTTTTTTTCTGTTTTTCCACACATTCGTCAATCCACTCAAATTACTGAAAACAAGAAATTTTGAATCCTCATTCAATAAACACAGTATAAGCGCAATTTTCACAAATAATTTTTTAAATTAACTGTTTAGATTAATTAGATAATAAATACTTTAGTTCTTTATTAGGAAATCACTAACATCTTTTTTAGGATGGTTTTTTTTAGTATTACAATTTTATCTTTGTAACACTCCAAAAATACATCGAAATATTAGAATACAAGTTCTACATATTTCTATACAAGCTTAGAGTTTCTCAAAACATTCCTAATACATTATTAGAGTTTATAGAGAATATTTACAATATAACTTTTAAAACAACATCTTAAAGCCTTCCCGACCCTCCAACACGTATGATCATCTACCCAGTCATCGCAATTCACAGCACAACAAGAAAAGTAAGGGTAAGCTAGTAAAAATAAAATTTTATAACATACACAATGAAATCAAAAGAGAAAACCAAATTTCATCATCTACAGGGATCTTACTTTGAAACTCTCCCAAGTGACAATTTCTTCTTTGTCCTCCATCATCTGCTTCATACCTATCCATCAAAAGTCAGTTTCTTCAATAAGCATATAAATGGCATAAGATAACTTTCTCTCTTCAGGGCATTGAGTAGCTTCAAAGATTCTTTTTATGTCTCTCACCCACTGGTCTGCTTCATCTGGATTTACCTTTACATTAAATTTGGGTGAATTGTGTCTCAGAAAATCCTTCAGACTATAGGTATGAGGTTGCTGATGAAGCTGAGATGCTTCTGTTGGTAATCTAGTTGTTTCTAATTGATGAAGGACGGCCTAATGTTGTTGTGCAATAGTAGCACTTTGTTGTTGCAAGACCCATCATCTTTATTGCCCGAGTTAAGTTGGACACATCTACTGGTGGAGGAGAGTGAATGGTCTACATGTCATCTATTAAGCACATAAAGAATTGGGTTAGAAATTACTAAAAATTTCCAACTACATCTTTAAGACAAATTAACTTAAAAGAAGTAATCACACAAAACAGGTAAAAACCAATCAACACTTATCTCTAAAATGTACTATAATTATTTAGAATTAAGGTAGAAAATCATTTTGATATAGTCATGAGTGTGCACCCTCATCACTATATCAAGATTCTTTTCATTCTTAATACTTTCACCTTTATTCATAACAACTAATTTGACTCAAACACAAACAAGATTTCAAGAAAAAAACTTTGTCCAACACCTTATTGGAAACTTTTAACTAAGTCTTGAGGCTAGACTTAAACAAAAATCTACACGCAGGAGAAACAAAATAAACCCACTACCCTCATGTTATTTTAAGGATGATCCGCTCTGATACCATTAAATGTAACACCCTAAAAAACATCTAACTACTAGAATACAAGTTCTACTTATTTCTATACAAGCTTAAAGTTTTTCAAAACATTCCTAATACATAATTAAAGCTTATAGAAATACAAATATTTACAATACAAGTTTCAAAACAACATCCTAAAGCCTTCCAAACCCTCCAACACATGTATGATCGTCTACTCGTGTACATAGTACAATCATTGCAGTTCACAATACAACAAGAAAAACAAGGGTAAGCTAGTGAAAATAAAATTTTACAATACACACAATTAAATTAAAAGAGAAAACCAAATTACATGGATCAATTTCTCAATTATTCAATTTTCTTCAAATCCCAACATAAAACAATCACGTAGATCTCACATAGATTTACACATCCAAGATATTTAACAAACATAATAACAACTCACGTCTTACAGAAGACCCGTATAAGTAAGTCCTACTAGAGACTAACACCTGATCCAAAGATTACCAATGAATCCAAGAGAAAGGATCATGGTAATTTTAATACAACCCATATGTCACGGTGTGCATGAACTCCCCCGTCAACTTCTCACAACCTGATATCTTAGTTTATGTGACTTAGATCGTCAGTGAAGCTCAGAGATCTTTGTTGCCACATAGGCATCAATACTAATTTACAAAGAAACATTAGTCCATACATTATCCTAAATGTATGAATTCAATTTTATACCATTTTCATCATACAATATCATTCAAAATGCGATCCATAACTTTCAAAAGTCTATTTAACATAGAAAACAACACTTAAATACTAAACCATCAAAATCTAATATTTCTACAAGTTTAAATAATATATAAACAAACAACACAATATATAACACACTACATCCAGAATTGAATATTAAGACCATGTCCTCTCTATATTCAGATCTTCTAGCCTAAGATGTTAAAAATTAAAGTTAACTTCCCTCACCTTAAAGCTTGCTTTCCAAGCAACTTCTAAAATTTTATCCTCTCAGTATGGATAAGTTTCAAGATTTAAAGGTCTATTGCAAGTTATCCAAATAAACCAGAAATTCAGTATATAATAGAATAAATTGAGAAGATTACTCTTCTAAACTGACCCCACCAAGATTGATGACTAAATTCTGAACAAACAAATAATAAATGATTTTTAAAGTAAAAATGAACTTATTATGTTTAAAAATTTGATCGGGTCAGCTATAACATGGTACGATCAGATTCTAAAGTAAATGATGTATGGAATGGGAAATGAAAAGAAAAGGAAAGGGTTGAAAAGATGGAGAAAGAAAGAAGAAAGAAAAAAAAATGGTGAAAGGGACTTACCTGTTTTTTATTTATTTACATTGTAAGTTGTAACACTCTCTCCTCTTCATTAATATGTATTTATTAATTATTATTTAATTATGACGAGAATATTATGAAAATCTTAGTTGAGGTGAAATTACACTGTAGATAAAAAATCATATTTAAAACAGATCTGACTTTATTTTATAAAATCCATAGATTTTATAATTATTTTAAAATTTAATTATAATAATATTATAATTAGATAATATTATTTAAAATAATTAAACATGAAAGTTTAATACAATGTTATCAGTTAATTAAAATTATTAACGTCTGTAGTATTTATTTATGTTTATTTTTTAATAATCTTAAATTTATTGATTTTAATTATTAATCAGTTTTTTTGTATAGATAATTATATAATAAAGAATAAAACATATATTTATATACATTTTTTACTTAATTATTTACAAGTATAGTAATCTATTACAAAAAGCTATAAATAAAATACTATATTTATTAATTTTGAAAAATAATAAAAAAGTAATATTATATTATATATTTAATTAAAATAAAAGAAAAAAAAGTTCCTATTGAATTAGATTAAATAAAAAATAAATATTTTCTTTAATTTTGATCCTGTAAAAAAATACTAAACAAATCTATATTTTAATTAAAATTATATTTTAAATAAATATTTAAATATAGTTATATTATTTATAATGCATGCCTAATAGAAATTAAAATTATTCATTTAAAAATTAATGGTATAAATATATGTGTTGGAAATCCACGACGAAAATATTTCATTATATATAAGTGGGTGCAAACCTTATCTCATGAACCGATTTTATGGGATTGAGTTACCCTTAAAGTTCACTTTGTAATAATATGTTTTATTATTTATTATATAATTATTTATAAAAATTAATTAATATTTTAAATAATTATAATTTAAATTATTAAAAAATATAAATTTAAATTATTAAAAAATTTAAATTTATATTATTATAAAATTATTTAAAATATAAAAAATGACATAAGTTAATGAATTTAATAAGCTCATAACATTATATTAAAATTTTATATTTAATTATTATAACTAGTATCAAATGTTAACGTTATAAATACGTACATCCAAATATATTTAATTATAATATTATTAGAATTAAATTTTAGAATAATTATAATGTTACTGTATAATAGTTAATATATATACATATTTTTTTTATAAAATAAAGTAAGATCTTTCGTAAAATTAATTTTTGTATGAAGTGTCCATTCCTAAATAAGATTTTGGTACTATTCTTTTTCATAGTATAATAACTATTAAATATATACTAATAAAGAGAAAAGAGAGAGAATTTATAAAAAATATATTAATGATTTTCTAAAAATTAATTAATTGCACCTATTATTTAATTAATCTGAACAATCAATTCCAAATAAATAAAAATTAAGATTAATAGTAAGTTATTTCACTAATTTTTTAAATAAATGAATATCTTATATATATATATATATATATAATTAAAAAGTTAGTAAGTTAGTAACCATAAATATTGTTTATATAATGTATTCCTCACAGTGTATTTGTGGTAAGTAGATTTTTCATTATATAAATTTACAAATATATATATATATATATATATATATATATATATATATATATATAGTTTTTGTAGCATTAGAAATAATATGCCTCTTGTGTGTACAAGTATATATATGTAAATTGACATTTTTCACTTTCTGGTGTATAAAACTTTATATTTATTAAGGTATATGTCTTTTTTGTTTTATA
>Ga0123342_1003023_pt1 | contig 27432 bp, 17 predicted proteins | sample Turbeawhitnodule_FD_89960 | JGI IMG/M metagenome (GOLD analysis project Ga0123342, IMG submission 89960) | Root nodule microbial communities of legume samples collected from Mexico - Turtle bean Mexico white nodule | ecosystem: Host-associated > Plants > Roots > Nodule | place: Mexico: Nepantla...
AAAATACCACTGCACAATTTAAATCTTGGGTAATCTTTTGAATAGACAAGAGGTTATTGGATAGTTTGGGAACATGAAACACATTTTTTAAAGGAAATGAAGGTTGAAGGTGAATGTTACCACAACCATTAATGGGGGTAGTGGAACCATTAGCAACAGTAATATATGGGTTACCGGATAAAGTAGTGTAGGATGAAAAAGAAGAGGAATGAGGTGTCATATGATCAGTAGCACCAGAGTCTATAATCCAGATATTTTCAGTACTAGAAGCATTAAAGGATAAAAAATTAGAACTCTTACCACTCATAGTAAAGGAACAATAGCTAGATGGCTTACTAAGGGAGTCCATGAGAGCTCAAAACCAACTGAGTTTTTCAGATTGGCAAAATTTGATCCTGTTCACACAAAAAAAAAATCCGCCGGAAAATTTTTCCAATGGCGGTTTCCGGCGGCCGGCGGCAGTTTCCGGCGAGCGGTGCAGTTTCCGGCGAGCGACGACGGTGGTCAATGGCGGTGGCAGTAACGGTCAATGGTGCAAGGTGGTGGTGGTGGTCAATGGAGAAAGGATAAGGAAAATAGAAAGTTGCAGCAATGAAGGCTGTAAAAAAAAAAATAATTGCAGCAATGAAGGCTGCCAAGGAAAATGATTACAGCAATGAAGGCTATCAAGGAAAATGATTAATGAAGGCTAAAAAAAAAAATTGCGGAAGCAGAGTCTCCTAGATCAGGAGCTCTGATACCAAGTGGGAAAAATAGATGAAATATATTTCTAAGATATCTTACAAATGTGATTACAGTCTCTATTTATAGACTGTTTTACAACCTAATTAAGGAAAAAAATAATAGGTAATGAAAGTAAGAAATAATGGGTGTTTAAAGCTGTACAAATCAAATCACTAACAAATCTGTCATAATAAATATAAAATGGAATATGCACTTAATTATAACATAATTCTCCTGATTATGCAACAACAAGAGTACACAATTTCACATAAATGAAATTCCATGACTACAGCATCTATTAGTTTTGCAAATGTTGAGAAGGATTACCATTGGAATCTGAGTAAACTTGGTAGATATCGAACAGATCGACCTATTGATAAAGAGAACAAAAAAATGTGTAGCTAAAGAAAAGATTTCAAATAAAATGAAACTAAGAATTAAAGAGAAAAAATAAGATAATTCTTTTAGGTTATCTAATAAACCACTCAAAATTGAGAGTTAGACTCTCACATGATAAAAAATAAACAAGAAATAAAATATTAAAAAGGAGTAGAAATGATCAAATGTGTGCCCTAACAAATGATTTAATTCGATGAAATTTTACATTTTTTGAAAGGCAATGCATTGTTTGAATGAAACCACTCATAGGAAAAAATGTGCAATTGAGGTTGCAAAGAGAGAGAAAGTACCTTGAGAATCTGAGCAGACTTAGTGGATATCGAACAAGTCAAATAGTTGAGAGAGAGAGAATGAAAAATTATGTGGCGAAAGAAGGGTTCTTTAAATGAAATGAAACCAAACACCAAATAGAACAACGAAAATAATTTTTTAAGTTACCTAATAAACTAAAGATGTTTTAGTAATTTAAAACTAGGATGGAGACGAGTATCATCCTCGTCTCTTGTAACATCCCTATATTTTTCCATATCTAATAACCATAATCTTGTATGAAATATTAAAATAAATATATAACCATAATACAAATATATCTATAATTTCTTTCATATAATGTTTCAAAATACCTCTCTCTTCATAAGACTTGAAATATTTACATAAAATTAAAACAAATTTTCAAAAGAAAATAAAATATTTTCATCATCTAACTTCTCACTGAGGAGCTCTATCACCGGTAATATCATCTGCTCCTGTGTAAAATACACGATCATCACAGGTCAAAGAAAAACAACCACAAAACAAAACAAAGGGTAAGTTAGGTATTTTTAAAACTTATAACATAAATATAACTTTAAACATCCACATAAATCCATTATTTCTCATGCATTTCACATAACCATCAAGTGTCTATCAACAATTTCTTTTCAGCTTTCTACTGACTCACAACACATAGACACTTGACTCTACTTCCGGAAGTATCGTGCGTTGACTCAGACTCAGAGATCTGCACCTGTCATATTATCTCACTGTGAAATCCACACAGCTATGCGCATAAATAATCTCAATATCATCTTTCTCCTAGTATGACAGGGTTAATTCATATAACAGGTCAAGTTAGTAATCTTTCAAACAACTTACCCATTTATATGAACCTCCTTCGACTCTCACCACCTGAATAACTTCATCTATATGATTCCATTATTTCATGAGAGTCATGATATCTCCTTCTAGATGAATTCCTAGTCAATACACATGCTAAACAATCTTAACACGTTATTTTCTTTCCTGAAAATACTATGTCTTGATTAAAATTCATATTCTGACTCTCACAATATCCAAATCACATAATCAAATCATACCAAAGTTTAGAATTTCTAATCACACAACAATTCATTCACTAATCATATAAATATTTTAAAATTTTCTAAACAATTCAATTATATCTAAAAATTCACTTAAACACATAACTAAGTTCCAAATATATGCTTTCTAAATCAATCATCATCTAAAATCAAACAACCACTTCTCATCAAACATCTCATTTAAGTAATTCAACAAATATTCAAAAACAAAAACAGTTCAACTCATTTATATTATCATTCAAACATTTTAAATTTTAAATTACAAACACGTTCAACCTTAAAATCAATATAAAATATTCAGAATTAACCATTTCAATCAATATATTACTTTACTCTTCAAAAGAGATGAAAGCAGAAATTTGAACGAGTGACCACGTCACTCCCACATCCATATCTTCTAACCTAGGGTTCAATAAAAAAATAAAACTAGCTTTCCTTATCTGAACTTGAGCAGATGCTCACTAAGAGCTACAAACCCACCAAAAGCTTAAGGATAGCCTAACCTGCACCACAGAGTCTTGATAACAAATCTGACTATATCACTCGGATCCTGAGCTAACAGAGACTACTTCTGAAGATACAAACATCACATGCATGATTAACTAAGAGCAAACCTAACCAAATCAAAACTAACTCGAAGGAAAAGGAGCCAAGAATGAACTTATTCTATCTAAGATTCTGATCGGGCAGTCTCGTAGAGTTCACTGCCAAGAGTCCAATGGCAGACTCCGATCGTCAAACTGATAAGTAAGGAAATCAGAATCTTAGAGAAAAAGAAAAGGAAAGGAAAAAGGAACAAAAATGAACTTACTCTATCAAAGATTCTGATCGGGCAATCTTATAGATCTCGCTGCTAGGAGTCTAATGGTGGACTCCGATCGTTAAACAAATTAACGCGGAGGTCAGAATCTTAGAGAGAAGGGAGAGGAAAGGAAAAGGAAACTTCTAGAGAGATGGTGGTTCTTTTAAAATGAAACCTGAATAACTAATTTTCTATTTATATAACTTTTTCACTTTAATAATAAAATATTCAGGTGCCATTTTAATTGTACCATTTTTACTCTAAGACTATTTTTCTCGGTCCTTACATCTCTGATTTAAAAAAATAAGGTATTACCCATATTCATACTTGTGTCTTCAATGCTGGTATTCTCCGTCAAATTCAGGATAGATTCGGGCAATACTTGGAGGTGCGGGTTTATTAGCCAGCTCTAATTGTGAGACATTTTAACATCCTCCTCTCTCTCTCAAGGCTGAATAGTTGGAGCATGAGGTTAGAATTGAACATAGGCAAGTGTCTGAACTCAACATTAGGCTTGATGGCCATCGGATGCTATGCAAGCATTTCAAAAGTTAAAAAAGTTGTAATCTTTGTGGACAGTTTCCTGCCTTTGCTCTTTGTCTTGCTGCACCATTTATTTTTAATAACTGAAAAAAGTCCTTGTATTTTATTTTTGCTACTTAATATTTTTGGGTTTCTTTGCTACCTTGCTTATTTAATATTTATGTGGACAGAAAGCAGCTAAAAGATCAGCTTTTGTTGACTCCTGAGGAATTGAATGTATCAGCTGTTCCTTTATTGGAGGTTTTAGTATTGTTAGTTGATTCCAAATTGCCATGGAGCTGTAAGATACTAGAATATCTTTTTCAAAACAATGCACTTGGCCTACTCAGAGAGATCATTCTTATAGGGAAGGTAATGTTTTTTCAGAATCAAGTTAGTTAATTCATAATTTGATAGGTATTTGAGAAATATGCGAGTGAGCAAGGGAAAATAATCATTTGGGTTAACTCTTCTTCCTCCATCTTTTTTTTGTGGATGAAAAAGATCCTTGTTTTCTAAATGTGTGATCTGACAAGAATACATTTATCTTTTAAGAGAAATTTCTTCAAAATGCCTGCTTCTCTGAGCTTTTTGCATTTACAGTTATGTGTTTTAAAGAAAAATCTAATAAAGTTGGGGGAATTTGCAATATTCTCATGAAAGAAAATAAGCAAGGACAACGCCCATTTCTAAATATGCAGCAAAGCTGTCGATATATCTTATTCCTTTATTTCTATTGTGTTTTTTGTAGTATTCTTAATATCTACACTTCAAAAAGATTAAACTGTATGAGAGAAAATATTTTATTGAATTAATTCAATGAAACACATTAGCCTCTATATATAGAGAACTTTAACCCTAAAGTAATGATTACAAAGAGATCTCTAGAATCTTCCAACAACTCACTTGTAATTAATTACAATATCCTATTTTAGCTTATCAAAAATATTTCTCCGGAGTCAACATCTACCTTCAGTAACATTTATTGATTATTACCAGAAGCCGGCAGTGCATCCCTAACCAATTTCCCTCTTCCCCTACTAGATCTTGATTGGGGGCATTCTACCTCACCAGAAGAAAAAACTAGGCTTATTGATTAAATATCCAATGCCATATTTTTGTTATAATTTCTAGTTTTGTTATTTCAGATCATGTATTATATCATTCACCAGCCAAATGGTTAAACTTCACAGTGATTCCCTGTAGGATAATGCAGAAAATTACTTTTCTGCCGGCAAGGGTTCATCATTGGAGCGTGTACTTATGGCTGTAGTACGTCATGCTGGTCAGAAGCCATGTATCTGTTCACATATTAATACAAGATATAGTTTTGCATCTCAGATCATCACAATTCCTTTTTTGTGGCATCTTTTCCCTAATTTACAACAGGTACGTTTTCCATTTATTCTATTTGATGGAGTGCCTGTCCTTTGTAATAAGTGGAAGCTGAAGAAATGTATTAGTCATCAAGGACGTCTATCCTTTTCATAAATGTTAAAGGAAAATTTTGCCAGCCTTAAAGATTTTATATATGTAAATTTTGGCAAGTCTTGTAATATGTTTGAATTAGTACACAGGTTTTTGCGGCAGAGGAGCTGAGCCAATTTTACATTCATCAAATGGCAAAGTTTGGGCAGAATCTGATCAATTTGCTACCTAAGGATATATCAAATGAATTTCCTAGCCATGCATGTATGCTTGGAAATGTATTAGAAACTGCTGGAATTGCTTTGTCTCATCCTCTCTGTTCATTTGATATGGTAAGGAACTTATTCACTGCAGTATACCATCTGCTATAACTTGCCTCATTCATCTCCCTTTTTGACTTATCTATGTCAGAGATTGATCTCATGGTGGATATGCATTAGGAACTTTGATTTTTAACTTCTATTGACATTGATCTGATGATGTCTACTAGATTTTGCTTTCGGTTCTTTTATTACATAAAAGTGGTTTTATTGTGTCATAGAAGAGAGTTACAAGGAGTGCATTACATATCTTCTGGTTTTTTAGGTCCATATTACATAACTTCTATTAAAGAGTAGACAAGAAAGAGTCAAATTGTTTTACATTTTATAAGATGACGGAGGTATCCCTTCATTTGTCTCGTGCAATCATGGGCCATTAACCTTACGCTAAATTATTTTGGTTGGTAGCGGGAATAAAGTTCTTACAATTTATCAAATGTCAGTGACTTCTTACATCCTGAGGAGCCCACATCTTATATTGCCTTTTGCACAACATTCAGATTCATAATTATTACAAAAGCTGTCTTTTCATATCCTGATAACTTGGTTTTCTTTTCTGCCACTTATAAATGTGGCCAAACTGGCTATATATATATAGGATAGGATACTTGTTACAGAAATTTGCGAATTAGGCAAAAAGAGTTCTTTTCTTGTCAATGTCAATTTGTAAGTATCTCAAAAGAATCATTTAGTTATAAACAGAGTATTTTTCAGTTCAGTGTTGGTATGCATTACGTTACAGTAATAAAAGTATAGAACTCGTGCTCATTCATGTCAAGGCTTCATGCTGATATTCTAGTAGAACTCAAAGCAGAGAAGTGCTAAATGAACAGTATTGACATGACATCCTTTCTTCCACTCTGTGCTGACTCTTATTTTCTTCTCATTGGTTAGAATTCCAAATATTTTTTCCCACTAACTGTTGATCTACCTTAGAGACGGGTGGTTGAGATTTACAGGTTTGGTAGGTAAGGCTCACAAGGTTCTGCATATTCAATAAAGAATGGAAGTTTGATCTGTTCTTTTATTCTTACAGAAATAGTGACTGATTATAATTTGTTTGCATGTGCATTGATTACACGTAGACCATCTTATACGTAGCATGAGTATGAGTGCATATAGTACATGAGCTAATCAAGGTCTAATTGCAGAAAATAGTTAGTGTGTACTATATGTTAACTGTAAGCATAATTTAATAACTAAAGTTGACTGATATTCTAACTGGTACCAAGTTTGCTAATGCACTTCTAACAAATTTAGGGTAATGGGCAAACACTTTCATCTCTAGAGCATTTTAGATAAATTGTTTTCTTTAGATTTCCTTTGAAAGTGAATCTTTTTCTTGCAGGGATGGCCATTTAAATTATTCAATGCTGTCATGCAATTGAATTTGAAACTTGTGCTTAATAACTTAACTCAGTTTTGAAGTTGACCCATGTTTGATCCCTTTCAGGCAATAGACCTTGCGGCTGTCACTACACTTTTGCTGGAGGCACTCCCATCTGTGAAAACTTTCAATGGTAGAGAAACTATGCTTTCCTATTGTATGATCAATATTTTAGTTGAATATTTTACTTCTTTATTAAATAGTACCATCATTTATTATTTTTTGATAAAATAATATTCTATTAAAAAGAATAACAGGGAAATGCTCCTTATAATGAATTTTCAAACCTCTCCTCTAGAGTTAGCCTTTTGGGGATAGGTTCAATCCATTCAAAATTCTAAAAAGTCTAGAGTGGGAATTTCAGGTTCTATGAGCGTTGAAGATGATATGACTGGAGATGAATTCATGGAAATATCTTTAGATAGGAAATTGGAGCAGCAAATTAATAATGCCATAAATCCTCGCTTCCTTCTACAACTGGTATGCCTTCTTGTAAATGACACTTGTATCTAGGATCTCTTTTGATTAGAAATCTCATTGACATTTATTTTGAAATTTAATCAAGATTTTTATTTTTTGACATGTGCAGACAAACATACTATTTAAAGAGATTTCATCTGTCAATGATTCAGATTATGGACCCAAAGATAGAGAAGTTACTGCTGTTGATGCGGTTTGTGGGTTTTTGCATGTTACCTTCAGCAAGCTGCCACTTGAGCGGATCATGACTGTGCTTGCTTACAGAACTGAACTTGTTGTTACGCTTTGGAATTTTATGAAGAAGTGTCATGAGAACCAAAAATGGTCATCACACCCCTCAAATGATGCAGCTGGCTGTCTGTTACCTCTGGCTGTATTCTGTCCTGTCTACAAGTAAAACATTTTGTGCCATTGTCTTAATAAATGCTTGTTGCGAGACATGAAATTTTCCCTCTGCTCACCATGAGTTTCTTTTCCAACCTTTTTTTTTTTGAATATTGTTAGATGTAATGGGCTTAGCCCATACATTTTGTATTTTTCTTATCTATAAATACATAACCCTATGTCTTTAATATACATAAGGGGATTAATTGTATGCCTCTTTTTACTTTATTTTCCCATGGTATCTAGAACTAGGGTAAAATCCTTGCCTCACTCCAATTCTCTTGGTCCTTGGGTTCTAGACTTAGGTGCCACAAATCACATTACTGGTAACAAATATTTTTTTCTCTTCTCTATCTACTTTGGGTTATTTACCTTCTGTTCCCATGGCCAATGACTATAGTGTCTCATCAAATGGTGTTGGTACTATTCATCTTCATTTTTTATCTACTGATAATGTTCTTTATGTCCCTGGATCTCCATTTAACTTATTATCTAGTAGTTGTCTCACTTATTCCCTTGATTGTATTATTTCTTTTACCAAAGATTCTATTTGTTTATAAGATGAGAGTTCGGGACAAATGATTGGCACTAGATGTGAATCTCATGGTATTTATGTGGACATCTGCACATGTTGGCACTGCAATGAATTCTCCATCTTTCATTCATGCTTAGTTGGGTCATCCTAGTTTTGTCAAGATGCAGAAGCTTGTTCAAAAAATTTCCAAGTTATTGAGTTTGTCTTGTGAGTCGTGTTAAATAGGAAAGCACAGTTGTAATTCTTTTCCCAGTAGCGTTTCAATGTGGTTCGTCTCCTTTTGCCTTAGTTCACTCTGACATTTTGGGATCAAGTCGTGTTATGTCCAATTTAGGATTTAAGTATTTTATTACTTTTATTAGATTATTCAAGATGTACTTGGTTATTTTTAATGAAAAATTGTTCTGAGTTGTTTTCTATTATTCAAAATTTTAAAATCAAATTAAAAATCAATTTGGAGTTACTGTTTGAATTTTGCGTAGTGATAATGCCTTGTGAGTATCTTTCTCTTTCTTTTCAAAATTTTATGGCTTCTCATGACATATTTCATCAAACCTTATGTGCTTATACACCTCAACAAAATGGGGTTGTTAAGCGCAAGAATAGACATCTCATTGAAACAACTCACCCAATTTTAATCCATGGTAAGGTTCCTCAACGTTTTTGGGGTCTTTTAATGTTCTTAGTGTGTGTTATCTCATTAATCGCATGCCATCCTCGATTATAGATAACAAAATTCCTTAATCTATTTTATTTCCTCTTGAGCCTCTCCACCCCTTACCTCCTAAAGTCTTTGGGTCTACATGTTTTGTTCACAATTATAGTCTTGGTCTTGATAAACTCTTTGCTAGGTCACACAAATGTGTTTTTTAGGATTCACTAAATCACAAAGAAGGTATAAATGTTTCTCTCACTCTCTTAACTGATATTTCATTTCAGCAGATGTCACCTTCATTGAGTCTTCCTTATACTTTTAGTCTCCTTCTACTGCGTCTCTATCTGATCAAGTCAATATCACCATTTTCTATGATAGTCCTGTTGAGTCTAGTGTAGTCTATCCTGTCTAAAAGTACAACTTTTTGTGCCATTGTCTTAATAAATGCTTGTTGCGAGACATTGAAATTCTCCCTGCTCACCATGAGTGTTTTTTTTCCAACTTCTTTTATTTTGAATATATTTGTTGAAAAGGGGTCTGTGACTAGCATTTAATGTCAAAGGAGGTTACATGATTTTACAAATTCATTAGTTTTGCATTTATTGCCTTTGTTGTACTTATGTATTTAACTCTTGAATTGAGTCAATATAAAATATACAGCCTTATGAGTTCTTTTAACTCTAGTAATTCACAAAACATTATTATTCAACAATATTCTTTGTGATCTAAATCATTATACCATAACCTATTTTTCTCTTATCAGGCACATGCTTATGATTGTTGATAATGAAGAATTCTATGAGCAGGAGAAACCGCTATCACTGAATGATATTAGGACCCTCATCATTATATTGAGACAGGTAGATGTTTTTTATGGCTTATTTTTGTAGGGAAGTTCATGACATTTTTGTGGTTGAATAGGACAAGATATTACATTAATGAATGAAGTAGTTGAGTTCAATGTTGTCAAACTTGTGGATCGCAAGATGATTGGAAGGGGAATAAAAGATCGGAACTTGACTCATAAGAGTTATGCAATAAGAAAATCTTATAGACATACACATACATTAAAAATAATATAAACAAGAAAAATAACTCATAATCATAAATATTTAGATCCAATACATACCACATCTCAAAATTGGTTCATAAGTCATAAAATAACTCATAATGATAAATGAAGGACATAACATAATACTAAGAAGAAATGATAGAGCAAAACATCACTAAGAAATATCAAATTAGAACACTTCCAACAACTACCAAAAGTCAGCTATCTTGATACTGTGCACCCTTGACAATTTGGGATGACATGGTCACACGAGCATCGACAACAACAATGGGAGCCTGGACGGTGATGGGAGGGTTGGAGACAGTGATACGATGCTTGAAGACGACCTGCAATGGCAATAAGAAAGTGATGGAGCTCATTGGGGTTGCGATAGTTCATTCAGATGGCAAAATGGTTATAATTTGCATTGGCAAATCCTTGGGGAAATGGGTCTGTGTTTGAAAAATTTTAAGTTGAGTCAATGAACCTGATCCTGAAAGTCCAAATACAACTCGGGTTACTTTATTTCCGATCAAAAAAAAAAAAAAACTCGGGTTACTTGTTTTGGGTTGAAAAAACCAAGTCCACACAGGCTCCATTTTGGATTGACGTGACCCAGGATCCTCCAATTTTGCAGGCAAGATCACAATCTGGCAACTATTTGTGAAATCTCCATGCCACCACCAAGTTTGCTTGCTTGGTCACCAAAACTCACAACTTTGTGTAAGTTCATGGGTATACCACGAGTTTGACAACATTGGTTGAGTTAAACCTAAATATAGTATGCCGTATTTTTTTATATTGGTGGCATTGACCCAGAATATATTGCAAACATGTTTTCTGCTGAATCTCTGGATAAAAATGTGACCTTTGCAATTGCAATTAATTCTGGATAGTTTTTCTGTTTCCACAGGTTCTGTGGCAGCTACTGTGGGTGAATCATACTACATCTGCTAATTCAGTAAAATCAATTCCAATTAGTTCAGCTAGAAAGGGGCAGTTTGTTCAGGCCATTCAACAGAGGGTTAGCATTGCGGTCTCTGATCTTCTCTCCCAGGTAGAAATAGCTCATATGTCGTGTATCTTATATCATGTTCCCTGTTACATTTTGGTTGGAAGCAGAAAAAATGATATCTATATCACAAGGGCGTCTCTTAGGGTTTGGCTTTAGGATAGGTTTGTATTATGGCTTTTCTACTCTATGCTCAATAGTGTTTGGCAGGATTTTCTGTCGTATTTGCAAACAGGGAGACTGGACAATGTTATTTCATCTTTTTTCATTTTTTTTGTTTCTTCCTCATTCTATTTTGGGGGATACTTATCTTCTCTTTTGTTATATTGTTGCCTTTTTCTCCATTCTCACTATTACTAGTGACATTTTTTTCATCTATCAACACAATAAAAAGAGATACCCAAGCTTTCCAGTTTTCTTTGGATCTGTTGGTTTGAGAACGTTTTCCAAAAGTGTCACTTTCTTTTTCACCTTGTGTTCTTTTTTCCCTATTTGTTTAATAAATATTTGAAAACAAGTCTTTACTGTCCCCTCTTTCTGTATTAAAGATCCTGCTGTCTGTTTTTAAGAGGCATGCATATGAATCGTCACCAATAACCATAAGAATTGTTCTAACTTGCATTCTGAATTTCTTCCACAGCTGCAAGATTGGAACAATAGGCGGCAGTTTACATCCCACAGTAACTTCCATGCTGATGGTGTGAATGACCTATTTATCTCTCAGGTATTCTCTCTTTCATTGATTATGGTTATATGATGGAAACTGGAATGTCTATTTGTATAATGTAATCCTTTTTCTACAGGCTTTAGTAGAAAGTACACGAGCAAATGAAATATTGAAACAGGCCCCTTTCTTGATACCATTTACGAGCAGGGTTAAAATATACTCTGTAAGAAACTCTTTTTTGACTTTGATTTGATTTCTGGTTATCCTTGTATTATCTATTTACAATAGATATCTGCAACTGCAAGCAAGGTTTTGGAGTTCCTGTATCATATGTCACTGGATTGGTAATATAATGATTTGCACTTTACAGTGACTTTAGTGTATTTATTGTTTCATTAGTCTCTACTAGCTGCTGTTAGGCAAAGGCATGGATCTCAGGCTGTATTTAGTAGGAATCGGTTCAGAATAAAACGAGACCATATTTTGGAAGATGCTTATAATCAAATGAGTCAGTTGACAGAAGATAGTCTTCGAGGATTGGTATGTCCTTTTCTAAGGCATATTTCCTTATTTGTTATTCATTCCCTATTTTCTGAGGGATCTTGTAAGTCCTCCTTTTATGTGAGAGTGATTCCTTTTTGCTGCTTTGCAGATCCGGGTGACTTTTGTCAATGAATTTGGAGTTGAAGAGGCTGGAATTGATGGCGGTGGAATTTTCAAAGATTTCATGGAGAACATCACACGTGCTGCCTTTGATGTGCAGTATGGATTATTTAAGGTCAGAAATGTTGTGCTATTGTCTATATTTAACTTGAAGATTATTTTCTACTATGTATTTGACCGCATTAAAGAATCAAGGTTATTGAAGTATTAGTGAGTGTAAATATGGATGCAATTGGATAGGTGGAGTGATCAAAAGTTACTTCATTTTGTAATCCTGCCCTTGTCCTTTTATTCGATCCTTTTGATTTACTGATTCTTGCCATGCTGATTGCCAATGCATCTAGGAAACAGCAGATCACCTGCTTTATCCTAATCCTGGATCGGGAATGATACATGAACAACATTTCCAATTTTTCCACTTCCTTGGTACTCTTCTTGCAAAGGTATCCCCTCTCCTCTCCCATTCCCTTTTTAATTTCTCTCTTCTAATAAAGAAGGCCTTTGCATTAGATGCCTGAATTTACTTCAAAGTGCTATTTTATCTTTTTTGTCATGTTGTTTGAACAGTATTTCTCCTATAACTGTACTGCCTGCACTTAATTGGAACTTTGCTTCACAGTTACTACTTGCGTCTGCAGGCTATGTTTGAAGGGATTCTGGTTGATATACCATTTGCTACATTCTTTTTGAGCAAATTGAAACAAAAGTAAGACTCAAGGAGTCTCTTGCTCTGCTTTAGGTAGTTTGTTCATTTAAATTGAATTAGTTTAAGTGCTCAAATCTTGGATTTTCATACATTATTTTTCATGCTTACAACTGCTTTTACTAGTATGAGATTCACAAATTGACTTCATAACTTTTATAGCTGTAGACGGATAAATTGTATTTCTGGATTTCAATTAACCTTGTGCCCTTCCAGTTAATATAGGGGTATCACTGGATCTTACAAAAAAAATCCAAACAAACTTGCAAGAAGTTTAACTTTAAATTTGAACTTAGATCTTTGCATTTAAATTATTTGTATATAGTAAGAAAGTTAATGCTCCTTTTCCCCTTTATTAAAATATTTCTCATGGATTAAATAGATATTTTAGGTAAAAAATGCATATATAAAATATTGCCAAGGTGGTGTTAGTAGCCAAATATGAGTTATCTCTGAATATGTTGAAGTCCTTTTACAACCTATATTCCTTTTCAACTGCAGTTTTAATTTACACTTGAAATGTTCAAGATAATATTTTTCCAATTGTAACCTTACTTTCACACCTAATTTCTAATTATTTGTGCATTTCTCGAGAAATTGAAACAAATAAATGACATAATAAGATAGATAAAGTGTATAATAAAAAGTTGAATAATTTTTTTATAAAAGTGAAAACATTAATTATACTAGTTCATGTGCCACAGCCTTAAAGAAGATACTATAAGAGGAACAAAGGTAGTAGTAGTAGTAGTAGTATGTGTTAAGTTGGACTGCATGCTTAAAATACGATTATCTATTTCACGCTTTCTTACACCTTTAGTTACCTTGTACCAGGTACAACTATTTGAATGATTTGCCCTCCTTGGACCCAGAATTATATCGCCATCTCATTTTTCTCAAGGTAATGTCACTTCAGTCATTGTCACTTTCATATACTTGCATCTACCTTAGTATTATGCTTTGTTTGGATTAAAAGGGGAGTGGAAAAAGAAAGAAAGGAAGAAAGAGTGAAAAATGAGGTTGTTTGGATTAATGAAAAGAGGGTGATAATGAGTAGAAAGTTTGTACCAAATGTGATTGATGTGATAGCAAAAAAAAATTAATTTTAAATATAATAGATTACAAAAAGGCCCTTGTTTGTATTTTAATAAGAATGAGTATAAATTAAATTTGAAAAATAATAAAATAGAAATAATTAATTTATGTAATGGAAATAATATTCTTAAAACATTATTTAGTTTTTGAAATTAAATATATATTTCACAAGAATAAATTCATTTAAATTAGATGAATTAAATATCTCAGATTAACGCTGCCAGCTGATTCAAATTTTTTTCTATATCATTGTTTAGAGGGCATTTTCAAAAAATACAATAACTATGCATGTGTAGTTGTTGACAAACATAGCCACCGGACTAGACAAATGATTCATTTCTATTTATTTTCCATGGGTTTCAAAACATTATTATGTCTTTAGACGTAATAGATTATGTGTGATGACATAATTGATTATAAACCAGAAGTATATACTGTGCTTTTCCAATGTCCATAACTGCAATGCTCTACAATTTTTCTTCATGCACATAAACAAAACCAAAAAGGGTCATGATTCTGTGTTGGAATATGGGCCACGTTGTGAAACACAACATGCTACCTGTCGTTCCACTCTTTTCATTACAATCATGGGGGGTTTTTCCACCCCCACCCCTCTGCTTTCCATCTTCACAATTCCGCTGTTTTTGCACTCATACAAACATGAATAGTAAGCCATGAATTTGTGTGTCCTTTTTTCCATTAACAGTACATCAATGGATCCAAACAGAGGCTTAAGGTAACTCTTAGTCTTTCCAATACAAATAATACGGGTAAATAACAAAAAAATATACACTTCATCGTCCAGTTTAATATTCTGATTTTATTTACATATAATTCCTTTTCTAAATATTGATTTCTTTGTTCTGTAATTTAGGCTGTCAAAGTCTAATATGAACTTAGTAGTTTTTTATTAAATAAAATATATAACTGTTAAGTTATTTGAAATACGAACTATGCTAGTTAAATATGTATGGGCTTGGGGTTGTAGGCTTGATGTGATGTGTAGTTTGTCCAGATGATATATTTTTTATGTAGGACGTCTGCTATTTTCTTATTGACCCAATGTTGCCCTTCTAATCTGTTTGACTAACAGCATTATAAGGGAGACATTTCGGAGTTGGAACTATACTTTGTTATAGTAAATAATGAATATGGAGAACAAACAGAGGAGGAACTCATTCCTGGGGGAAGGAACCTACGTGTCACTAATGAGAATGTTATTACTTTTATTCATCTTGTAGCCAATCACCGCTTGAATTTTCAGGTAAAGTTCTTTTGAAAAATGTAATTGTATTGCATCTTGTACTGCAAATCATTCCATATTGCAATTAAATAATAAAAATAATTGTGCTTTCAGATACGCCAACAGAGTTCACATTTCTTGAGGGGATTTGAGCGACTTATTCAGAAGGATTGGATTGATATGTTTAATGAACATGAACTTCAGGTTTTTTCCAGTAACCCTGTCCAATTTTGGGTCTCGAAAGCTGTGCCATTCCCTTTTCCCACTGTATTCTTGGTTTTGATCATAAAGGGCTCATAGTATTATAATTCGTGGGACCACTGATTGTAAATTCTACTTTTTACAAAAATATGAACAAAATCGTGTATATATATATGGCTATGAAAACAACAAATAATTGGAACAAAGTCAATCACATTATTAATGTGTCATCAAACTAAGTTCATAGTAAACCGTAAGAAAGAAAGCATGTCGAAAGTCATAATTTTTTAGTAACAAACACCTCTAGAAGTCCAAGACAAAGAACACCTAGATGGCTAAACCCTAAACAGTAGACACATTATTAACTCTTTCAAATTAAAACCAAAACTCGAGATCTTCATTAGCTCCATTTCCTTCACAAAGCACATCAATAAAAACATCCTCCTCTAGAGGTGTGATGGCAAGAATCCTTTTTCCAACCACCTTGGCCTCGACCTTCACTAAGTGCTCATCATCTTCATTTGAATTTGGAGCATAACTTAAACATACGTTTTCATTGTCTCCTTCAACATTTTCCATAATCCACTCATCAATGCATGAAATAACATCGTTTTGAGTTCCTGCCCAATGGTGCTTCAAGCATTAAAGTCCCCTTTTTGGAAAAATTTGATTTGAATTTTTCTTGGACCTTCATCAATGCATATTCCATCTTCTAAGCCAAGTCTGGTCTACTACCTGAAGCATTTTCCACTTTCTTAGAGCGAACATTTTGTGAAGAGGAACTGTCATCATTGCTAGAAGCAATGGCAACATCACTAGAGGGAGAGGGTTAGAAGCCCCAACTCCCAAAGCCATTATAATTGTGCTTGTCCATTTTGGTTTGTAAAATCAATTTAAGTTAAGAAAAGAAGAGGCATAAACAAAAGAGATAAAACCGACATGTGAAAGATGTGCAAAAGTGAACAGGGAGTTATGTATGTTGTTACAAACAAGGAGGAGATGCGAAAGTAAAACATTGCCGGTGTTTGTGAGTCTGTGACTGCTAGTGGTTTCTAATGTTGCCTAGTGGACAAAATTCAAGAAGGAGAAACATAATGTTCTTAGTTACATTATGTGGTAGGTAAGTAGTGGAACAGTACTTGTGAGATTGTGTTATGTTGTGTTTTTTTTTTTTAAATTGGGTTTGGGTTTTAACCCAAAACCCTTTGACCTGAGAAGGCAAGCCAGCATCTGGAAGTAGAATGGACAAGACATGCAAAAAACGGCAATTCAACCGATGGAAGATCTTGCTGGACAATCTGCAGGATCACACTCTGTCGTGATCATGCATTGGATCTGAAATGGAGTTGTGCGAAATTGTGGAATTGGACAATTCCACATCTAAATTGCGATTTTAACTATATTGGTTTTGATATTTGCTCCTGTGATGGGTTTAAGGATGTATTCAACAACCAGAATATGTAATAATTCAACCTTGTAAAACCTAGAAAGGCACATAACTGAATTTTATCTTAAGTTGTAATTTTGTTCCTAGTGATCATTAGTTATTACAATGTTAACCAAATCTTATCCTAAACTTCTGTATTTATTATTGCCATTTTTTTGGACGTGATGTTTAAGTAGTTTTATCATACACTTCTGTGTTTCATCGGAATCCAACTTGCTTGACATCATTGTTTTCCACAGCTTCTGATATCAGGTTCAGTTGACAGCTTGGATATTGTTGATCTACGGCTGCACACCAACTATGCAGGAGGTTATAATAGTGTAAGCCTTCTGGCTTTTTTTGTGCTTTTAGTCAGTAAGGAACAAAATAACATGTTAACTCAATAAGATCCACATGAGAAGTTTGTGGATGATGTAGCATACATTTTTACTTTTTTCTGTTTAAATACACTGCCGAGTCTTACCTCTCAAATCTCAATCAGTAATTTTCTGATGACGAGGCCACACACCCCATTAGGCTTAAAATGCACTGTTCTTGTCGACACTATTGAATTCTAACATGTGGTTTCTTACGATAGGAGCACTATGTTATCGAGATGTTTTGGGAAGTTCTTAAAGGCTTTTCGTTGGAAAACAGGAAGAAATTTTTGAAGTAAGCAATACATATATACATGAATCGGTAGCCCTTTTATATGACAGATCTTAATATGGATAATAAATTTATCATCTCTACAGGTTTGTGACAGGTTGCTCTCGTGGGCCATTGCTTGGTTTCCGAAATCTTGAACCTTTGTTTTGCATACAAAGGTGAATTCTGCTCCAGCAATTATGTTCTGATATTTAATTCTAACATTACTAAGCATATCTAGAAGACCAGGATGACAGATTAGAATTGTCTAATGTCTCTCGTTGTAGGGCTTCCAGTAATGCTGCGGAGGAATCACTCGACCGATTACCGACATCGGCTACTTGTATGAATCTACTAAAGCTTCCGCCTTATACAAGGTTTGTCCTAGGCTAGGTTACCTTTGCAGACCGGTATTTTCTGTAGTTGCAATTGTAGACTTTTAAAACAACCAGAATTGGCAATATTTGAATTGATAATGCTGAACGAAAATTAAGAGATTCTGTTTTAGTCTGTGAAAAGTATATGAAATAGCGAGCATTTGGCTGGAATTATGTTTGAATTTGAAACAATTTATTCTGAGAAAGAACAGGGTTAAGATCATCACAGGGCATAGGTCGAGATTTTTTAAATGTGTCATTATTGGCGCTAGGCAGTGAGTTTTATATTTAATTATTTCAAAAAAATAATTCCAAGATATAGGGTATGGAGATATACATTTCATGTCAAAAATAGATCCTTTGTAGATTCCTTCTTAACTAGAATTAATATTTTCGATTTTTGGTTGATTGGAATTTTGATAGGAATGAGGGGAGCATTTGTAACATCCTCATGTTCTTTTTATTTTTTGGAAAAGTATGTATTGAGATATAAACAATATAACGGAATTTTTAGAAAAATATGCTTTTAAAATATTATTTATGATTCGGGAGAGTTTCTGCATGACTTATCGTCTCGTTGTGCTTCATATTATTTTTTGTTGAAGTAGTTTCTGATGGTTCTTCTAAATCATTTCCCCTGACAAAATTGTTGCAGTAAGGAGCAATTGGAAACCAAACTACTGTATGCCATAAATTCCGATGCTGGCTTTGATTTAAGTTAAAAGTATGAAGTGGAATTTACGATATCCGGAAGGTGTGAAGCTTGGTAGAGATTGACTCCGATGACGATTAGTTGAACAGGAAATGGCAAATAATCGGATGGATAGAGTTGAATAAAAATATCATGTGTGCTACTACTGTATGTATGTGTGTGTATATGTATATATATTGATTGCCAATTTATGCCCTTTATCTAAATGTACATACCTAAAATGTGAATTATTTTTTGAAATTCACACTTTGGCAGGTGTTTTCCTGATTACTTTCTATGATCATAAAAGCAAAACTCCACCAGGACATTTTGTACTTTTGCATTTAAGGGTGATGAGTCTGGAAATTGGGTTTTCAAAGGGAAGTGAAAGCACAGATTTCTCATATTAACCTACTGTTTAATCTTTTTTTAAGACAAAAATAGGTGTGGATTTGAGTTTAATAATATTGAATTTGTATTAATTGATTGAGGAGAATATTAAGTTTAACAATTCCACACTCGATCATCACTAAACTGCTAAAAAACTTAATGTAAGATATCATTATTGTAATACATTTGCATCAATACATCGTTCGGCAACAATATTTGATTGCTACAAGCAACATTACAAAATGTAACAAAAAAAACCTCGAAATTCTCAATCATGATTCTTCAGCTGGTGGCACCTCACTCAGATCTAGTCCCTCTTCGGGCAAGTCTGAAGTAAATTGTCCCAGGATCCCATCACCGCTGAGAGTCAATCCACTCTGCGAAACAAAATGGAATAATGAGTGACATAGGTCCATGAAATGCGCACCTATCATTATCTCTAGTATGTATGGATGCTATAGGAAGATACCAAATCCCAAGATAAATTTCTAGTGGCAGGAATCAGATATATGTTCGTATCTCACGTCAGGTAAAAGTGCATGAGAAACATGTCTGAAGTAGCAAATTCCTTTTTTATGCAAATGCACTATGACATTCCTTTCCTTGTCTAGTAAGATCCATTTTTAAATAATTTTATTCTTGTCATTTCAGAAACTCCAATAATTTTTCAGCTGCAGAAAGAACCTGACTTTGCTATGTTTTTCAATATTAATCCCACTTTAATCATTCGCTGTTTCTCCCTTTTTATCCAGATTCAGAATTTTGAAGAAATAATAAACCCATAGATACCTCAGGCTGGAACCTAAGCATGTCAGCACGAGCCATAGCTTCTGCTTGGGCTATTCTCTGTCTGAACGTTTGAGCCATGTCCTCGGCCTATATAACAAAAGAAGTTCAGAATTGTGCGAGTGACTTCCCCTTCAGAAATGCCAAAGCTAATGAAAATGGATTTAAATAGATTTAAAACATGTAACACAAATCGAAGAAAAAGCTTAGAAATTTGTGTATGCACTTAATTCTAGAATTGGGTGAAAATTGTCTTCCTTTTAACAATTTGAAATCTCCAACTCCCACTTAGGTTGAGAATTGAATGGGTGAAAGCTATTTTAAGTGTAAAATTTGCATGACTGAATGAGTATCTTCTAATGATCCAATAATGGCCGAATAGTTTAGAGTACAGTTTTACTCCTATAGCTAAGACGAACCTATCCCAATTAATTCTGTATCTGTATCTGCAACCTCAGTTACAGGTAGTTAGATCTTTTACTGCTCTTGCTCTGACAAAACAGCTATAAGCTGTTGAGTCTACTGGTTCATTTTACAGAATATTTTCACATTAGAGTCTCTCTCAATTTCAACAGATAACAGATGGTCAAATAGGTCTAAAAAATTACTAAGATAAATTATACTATTTTAGAATTTGCATTTAGGCTTAACTCAACATCAAAATCTAACATAGAGAGTAAGGGTTATCTACTTGTATGTGTGTGTATAAATGATCTCCAACAACTAAAATAAACAAGGAAACCTCTTTTTTAAGCTTCCTGTATGATGTCAAACTATGGCATTAGATAGCTAAAAGTGGAAATAAATGGAGTTTTTAATTGAAGCCTTTGAAATCACACGTTATAATTTACGTATGTAATGAGTAAAAGGTTCAAGAAGCTTGTTCATAACATACCTTCTCAAAGACAAGCTTTGGATTGCGGATCATGTCTCCAGGTGTGGGCTCTAACTTCTTAGTGGAAAGACTTACTCGACCTCTCTCACGGTCATGACTTAAGATCATCACCTAAACAAATTGTAAAAGTTTTAATGTCCAATCTTGCCAAAAATCTCCATTACTCACTATAGTTTTTACCTTTAATATGTCACCAGGTTGAAGAACAGTTGAGATATCGGTTACACGGTCATGACTGATCTGACTAACGTGAAGGAGGCCATTAATTCCACCAATGTCAATGAAGGCACCATATGGCTTCAGACTTTGAACAGAACCAGTAACCACTGAACCAATTCCTAGCTGTGCCTGGTTGCCAGCAATGGCCTTGCGATTACTGAGAACAAGTCTAGATTGTTCCTCATCCACCTCCACAAACTTAAGGGGAAGCTCCCTTTCAAGAAGCTCTTCTACATTTGAGTTCTGATAAGATAATAAATGAGAAGAATTTGAGCTGTTTGATAAAGGTATAAAAAATTTAAACCCATTGTCACGGAAGCTAAATGAAAGAAAGAAATGCAAAACTGATCTAATTTATAACTTGTAGAAGCAAACAAGTTCTGAAGAAAAATGCATGACCCAATTTCAACTTCAATGAGAATATAAGAAGTTATCTTTTAACTGTTTACATGGAGTGTTAGTAAATGTTTTACACTAACAATGTGCACTTATTCATGGATACAACACACAAAATGATATAGGTTTTAACTTGTAGAAAGAAGCAAAAAAGTTTCGAAGAAAAACGCATGACTCAATTTGGACTTCAATGAGAATACAGGAAGTTATATTTTAACTGTCTATATGGAATGTTATCAAATGTTCTGCACTTATTCACTGATAAGATATTTTGAACTGTCACATGGCATACAGCAAGCTTAAACCTGGAGTGAGTCCATAAATGTGAATACAGCTAAAGTCAAGAGCTAACCGTTGACAATTGTGACAATGGAACAAACCCTCTAAGCCCTTCCAATTCAGCCACCACTCCACCTTTGTTCACCCCCACAATCTGTTAATACAATAATCTTATCAAAATAACCCTATTGCTTGAGTTAGGATAGGAGTAACTGAAGTCAGCGTAGTTTGGTAGTAAGACAAACCCACCTTACCCTTCACAGAAGCATCTTCTGCCTGAAGTTGCCTACAACGTTCCCATGCAAGATCATACTGAATCGACCTTAAACTCAAGATCAAGCTATCATCCGCTTGATTCTCACCAATGATCAAAAACTCCTCTCTCAACCCAGCCACAATGCCCGCTTCTTGCACGTGCTTAATCCTGCGGATGCTCGCTTCCTGTAGTGGCAAATACGCCGAGGACTTTGCAGTGATGTCAACAACTGCTCCATTGTTATCCGTGTAGAACACAGTACCTTTAACCTGAGTGAAACACGTAACCCAATGTTTATTAAAAAGATGATCTTTCTTAGTTTGACGATGACCCAATTGAAAATTGAATGGAAAAGAAGAAGAAGGAGTGCAGCAGTGACCTTGGATCCAACTTCAGAATCAAAGTCATACTTCTCGAGAGCGGCAGTGAAGTCTTCAAGGGTGAAGGAGACACCTTCCATGGGAGCAGTGCGGCATCTCTCGTAGGCTTCTTCGAAGAGCTTCTTGAGCTTGGTTCTCTCTTTGTTCTGTGCGTTGGATAGTGCTACTGAGTTGACAATGGGAGTTGAAGAGCGCCTGTGGTTGTGGCGATGTTGGGTGAAAAGGGAGGGTTGGGAGAGGGGAGAAGAAGAGAGTGGAGAGCACTTGAGAGCAGTGAACTGAAGAGCAAGAGAAGCCATCTGTGTGGTGCCATTGCCACAGATAATGTCTCATTCTTATCATCACTCAAACCATTCCTCTTACTTTGACAAACAGGATAACGTTTCAGATCTAACTCTTTCTTAATTCTTTTTCATCATCTTTTCCTTAATTAATATTACACCAATTTTACTTTATTACACCACATTGCTTATGCAAATGTTTACAACTTACCAACCAAGAGAATAATTAAACATAAAACTTATCAATTTTATTCCTAAATAATTTTAAATACTTCAATACATTTTTCATAGTCAACCTAAATATATAGCTACAAATTAATTATACCAACATGGATATAAAATAATAAGCTTATAATAATACTTATGTAAATTTAGCTGGCTACCCAAATTATTTTCAACATTTCAATTTAGTAATTTCATTTTATTTTAGGGTTTAGTAATATCATTTTATAAATTATTTAATTCATTAAATAAATATACTAATAAAGTTATAAAGTAATAGATATGTAAATTTATAAAAAAATTCGCACCTTCCTTATTCCCTTGGATTCAAGTCTTCAAGACGGCGAGGACATTGAAAACGAGGTTTTGACGACCAATAAACAGGAAAGTTATCCAACAAGGTCGGATCACCAATCGAAGGGTGAACTTTTATAAATGTCTTTTGAAGTTTTTATATGAAGATTGAAAAAGGAAAAGCAAGCTTTTCCGTGACACGCTATTCAATTACGCCCACAATTGTTTATCGGAATTTTTAAACTCAAAAAAAATAAAAGAATACATCTATGGTTGGGGATATACCAAACTAAGAACATAAAACAACAAATGCTCGGATAAATGCCCAACTGTTTGGATGCAGTTGGGCAGGTGCAGCAACGTTGAGTTCGATCAACAACTCCTTCTCGAAATGGAAAGAGGAAGACGTAGTTTAATCTCGATGAAAATTGTTGTATAGAAAAGGCAAAAAGGGCCTTTAGGATAAGAGGATTCATCATAGCATATGGGTTCACTCTCCCCACATGCATCTACCTTAATTAGGCGCTCCTACTTTTTGCTCAAACCGCCAGACTTCCTCAACTCCTTTATTTTTAAATGGGTAGTAAATTCAGAGGTTTCTCTAAGGAGTTCTTTTTTGGCCCAAGGGTAGGCAGAAGCATAATCCATCTCTAAAAATCTAACACATACAAACAACGAAAATACAGAAGAACAGCTCAGCAAAGAGGATGACAAGGCAATATAGTAAACCCAACAATCTAGAAACAATAGATCCCAAAGAGAGTATAAGTCAAAGTAAGAATGACTCAAGTAAAAAAGACAAAATGAGTTTCACATACCTGATAATCAATTAGTAAAGGAAATGAAGGGGCACTATCGAAGAGGTGTTTTTTTCTCATTTCTGATATTGGTTAAGGCACGAAATAAAGTACAAAGGAGAATAAATGTTCACTTATTTTCAAAATAAGAAGTGGAAGCATTAGAATACTCTTGATCGTTGATTTAAAGCCACGTGTACACATAATGTTTTCTTTGATATAACCATCTCATCAAAGGGCGCTTCAAAACCCGTGCACCACTAACCCTCCGTACTAACGTCTTGTCATCCTAAAACATCGACAAACCTCTTCGTCTCGCTCTACTCGACTTGAGGTTGGGGGGTTGTGTACCATTTGATATGCTCGACCCACAACCCGAGCACTCAAGTCCTCGCCCCAATAATTTGAACAATAGGTATTGGGTACACTCCTTTCGGGCCCAATAATTTAAAGTCGGCCCAAACACGAATAAGTCAAATGGCTTCAAAAGAAGGTTGACCTTTGGTAAATAATTAACATGCTTCATAAACAATAAATAGAAATAACATTACCATTATAAATGATTCAATTAGTCGTTCCAACAAAAAGATAAGACTCAGTCAAATGTTACTCTGCAAAATCTAGAACCCCAAATACATGAGAGCATATTAACCAATTAATTATGTAGTTACCAACTCCTGAAACGGGACTGACGAGTGCTATAAAAGGGCCCTAAGACCCTGAGCAAAGGGTAAGCATTATTCCATACAATATACACTACACTCATACATTTTATGATCTCAGTGACTTGATCATCGAAATCTTGTCAACAGGTAAAACTCTCCTCATTGTGAATTTCAAACATCTCAAAGTGACAATAGTAGAAAAAAAATAGCTTAAAGTTCACCATCCAGACCCGATCCAGTTCCGCTGACGAGAACAAATACCTCACGTTATAAACTTTTTTTTTGGAGAAATAAAAGTATTGTATAATACTTTTGCCGTTTTCATGAAGTATGATGTTATTTAATTTTACATATTTCTCATATATATATATATATATATATATATATATATATATATAAAAGTTTGTTTTTTTAAGATATCGTCTTGAAATAGAAACAACAAAACATAATTTATGGAAAGAAAACAACATTTACTTACTTGACCTGACATGTAACAATGTGGTCATTGATTATTATATTGTGTTGAGTATTGCGGTTTATTTTATTTGATCATAAAAGTATGATTAAGTAAAAGGTTTACCATCTTAAGTTGATTAAATAAAAGGTTTACTATAAGTTGATTAAGTTCATGTTAAAATAAATTACCTCTTTTATATATATATATATATATATATATATATATATATATATATTTGATAAATCTATGTAGAATATTTATTATTAGGCACTAACTATATATACTAAAAAAATTCATTAAATTGAAATTAATTTTAGACGCCAAAATAATTAATTACTATTTGATTAAATTATAAATTATTTTATAAAAAAAATATTGGTATCTATTAATAAAAATTTATAAAATATTTTTTGAATTGGTATTTAATCATTAGTTAGCAAGGTTTTAACAACCTATATTTTATATTATAAATTAGTCTCTATTAGTATTTTAGAGACTAATTTAGAATTTAAAATATTAGTAGCTAAAATCATGGTAGCTAATTTAGATATCAATTTAGAAATTCTTTTATAAATTTTTATTAATAATAGAAACTACTTTAAATGTCAATAATTTTGAAGCCTCTAAAATAATATCTAATTTAGTTATTTAGATGATATTTAATGATTTTCTTATAGTAATAATATTTATGGAGTAACTCTTTATACTTAAAATCATATTAATTTAAACATCACAATTCAATTGTAATTTTACCAACTTAGCCATCTCCATCATGTGATAGTTGATATTTCCCGTAATCGTTTTTCTCTCATGACTTTGACTTTGATATTAATTGTTCGATTAAACTCTCTTATCATTAAGACAAAAGTTATAATTAATAATTAAGGTGTAGTTTTTTCTGATTAAGAGCGCTTAAGCACCAAAATTAAATTGTGACTTGATCCATAAGGCATATTGGATAATTGATGACCTACAACAATCTATGTATATTACTAAATTTGTCAATGATGAATATACCATCCTTTAAAAGATAAGAAATGTTATTCTTTCTTTCTTATTTAAGAGAGTAACACTTCAATAGTCACAATCCGTTCGTAACTTGACTTGTAATACATTTTTCATGGACAATTGATATCACCTACAATAATCTATATTATTACTATTTTTCTTTAAGGATAAATCTCAGCTCCCTTAAAAAATGAAATCTTATATTTTCTTACTATTTATTATATGAAAATATACATTTTATTATATGTTTCAAGATAATAAAATTTCATATACATGCATTTTATATAGTATCTCTATATATACATCCATTCAATAATTTGAACTTACATTGTGATATTGATGTTTCTGGTATAAAATGCAAAGTAAAACATTTTATTTAAAAAATAGTATAAATTTATCTTATTTGGAATTACAGATGAACGAGTATGATGACAAATAATGTATTGTGTTTCTAAAATGGTATGGGAAAACAAAATATATGCTCAAATGACACGATTGGAGACCAATAAAAAAGGGAAGAATGAGTTAAAAGATGATGTTTCTTATTTTTTCCAAAATTTTGAAGTTAAAGGTAATAGTAGACACTATAACACAAGTTGGCTTTTCTCATAGGAATAAAGGTAAAGGTTGAAGATATAAACAATTAAAGGTTGATTTTGATTTACTAATAGGCAATGATAATAACTTTTTTGTATAATATCTTTGAATTATTTTTATTAACTAGTGAAGTTCTTATATGATACAAATGTTATTGGAGAATTAGTTGAGGTGATCCTGTTGATACTTAAAGGCAAAGAAAGAGTTGTTTTAAACTTGAAAGATAAATAGTAAATGAATGCTACTGTTTTTTATTTTATTTATATAATCAGGATGACAATACGAATTAGTCTCATCATTCGTAAAATTGGATTCATTCATCTGCATATAGAAAATACGATTTGATTTTATTGGTCTGTTCGGTATAAGAATTAGTTCGCGAGTCGGTTGGTTAGCTTGCATAATAAACATTTTTTTTTAAAATTAATAAAAAATAAAATTTTAAATAAAATTTTTGAATAATATTTTTATTAAATTAATTAATTTTCTTATTTAGATTAATTAGGTAAATGATCTTATATCATTATTCTCACTATACATACGTAATAAGAAATAAACAAAAATATGTTATTATGACCTTCAATAAAATTTGAATTTTAATGTATCAATAAAATGAGTAATAAAATATTTTATTAAATATATACATTTTTTAAGATAATACATGTAAATGCATAATTATTATTTTAATTGGAAAATAGTATAAAATAAAATTATATATATAATACTATATTTAAATTTTA
>Ga0123342_1003024_pt1 | contig 27426 bp, 11 predicted proteins | sample Turbeawhitnodule_FD_89960 | JGI IMG/M metagenome (GOLD analysis project Ga0123342, IMG submission 89960) | Root nodule microbial communities of legume samples collected from Mexico - Turtle bean Mexico white nodule | ecosystem: Host-associated > Plants > Roots > Nodule | place: Mexico: Nepantla...
TAATTTTTAAAAAATGAAAAAAAAAAAAAAAGCCTGCCGTAAAAATAAAAAATTTTTATATGTATGATATTAAAAAAAAAAAAAAAAAAAACAAGAAAGAAGATACATAGTCACGACAAAATGTCACAAGAGACAAACAATCCTTAACCTAAAAATTTGTCATGATTTATGACAAAAAGAGAATAGCAAAATGTCACAAGAGACAAGTTAGGATTGTCAAAACAAAGTTAACCTAAAAAATTGTCATAATTTATGACAAAAAGAGAATAGACAAGAATACACGGACACTCAGAGATCAATGTCAGTTTACCAGATAGTTCTCCATTCTGGCCAGCAACATGGATCTCATTTACAAAGTCTGTCAGCTTGCACAGTTCTGAATCTGTGAAAATGTCTTCATATAACTTCAATCCTTTTACTACATTCACCTGCAATATCAATCAGTTCGTAATCAGCTTCTTTTTAATTAAACGAAAGTGTTTTAAGTTTGTGACATAAAGAACTTGCCATATGTCCCTTGACAGACTCTTTTGCTGTAAAACCTTTAGTCAACTTAAACTGTGAAGAACGTCCTTCACAGTCTTCATGATTGGAACATATATTAACGTTCATGGGATTAGCCTGCATTTCTTGAGATCCTGTACATGAAACCAAAAACAAAATTCCATGCAAATTTCAATATTCAGAAAATGACAAAATTGTTTCCATCCTAAGCATTAATACAATTGACACTACTGAATACACAGGCCACATTTTCCCAGATAACTTAAATGAATGATCAAATCTTTGATTACACGCCCTTCTACTATTGTCGTCTTTTTATTATTATGATTTAGTCAACTCTTATCATGGTTAAAAACATTATGAGTCCGTGACCTTACCATTGGACAAATATCACCGAGATTTCACAAAGCAACACCTGTCAAGAAACATTTGTCGTCTTCTAACAAATTTGCTATTCGTTGGCATCCACCACCGATATTAGTCCACTAGCACATTTCGTATATCGTGCCAAAAAGAGGTCACTGCAAGCATTAATAACGTCTATTTTCTAAATAAATACAACCCACCAACTCAACATATTCTCTCTTTTCTTAGCTCAAGCAATTGCAGCTGCTTTTCTTTTCTTCAACCAAACTTTGTATAGTAGGATGTTTTACCAATATGTTTATTTATTTTCTACTGATATTTCAAATAATGTACATAACTCATTGTTTAGAATTATTATCAGACATAACTCATTGCATGTTTGGTAATATGTATACATAAGTCATGCAACTTAATCATACATCAAGCCCACAAGTCCTGGACCAAGAAGCACACAAGTTAAGGTTGACGCGCAAACTAGGACAGATCAAAACTCAAATACGCCAAGCCCATGCCCATATCCCATACCCGCCGACACAGAAGAGTGACGTCAAAGACGCCATCATGATGATGGTCCCTCTGTCTGTAATAAAAATCATTGCACACAGTTCTAGATCTGTGCTTTCAATTCCAACCTTAAACCAAGTGTGCCATTTAATAGTATTTGTCACTCCCAAACTAACAGTCACACCCAACCCTTTCTCATGACTCCTGACTCTCAAAACTCTAAACCATCCCATTTAAGTAATACCGAAATTATCAACTACATGCTCTGCGTGGCTAACTGCTTTCCTTTACTTTATAACATTCTCCCTGTTCTTTTTTTATCCAAAAAAAGATTTAATAGTACAAAACAAAATCTTAACCTATGATTTTCCTTGTTTCAAAATTAAGCAGGTAAGTGTTAAACCTACTATTGGGCAACAGAAATTTACTATCACAAAATGAAACAGTAAAACAAATTTCCACATAGGATTTGTTGATGCATACTATACCATCTGACCAAAGATACAATTTCAAACCATAAAAAAAGAAAAAAAATAGTTCTTTTTTCAAGAGAAACATATAAAGTTTCATGCTTTATTTAAGTCTAAGAGACCCAGATAAAACTTTTCAATTTTCTTTCTGTAATTAATAAATGATCCTCAGAACTTTTCAATTTACCATCAGCTATTAACATGTGATCCCAAAACTTTTTAATTTTTCATCAGTGATTAATAAATAATAGTCCAAAAGCTTCTTTTAATTTTTTTCCAGGTTCTGAAAGTTCCGCCCTTTGATTTTGAATGAAAGGAAAGTACGGAAATCCGTGAAAAAGTTGGAAAAACACGACCCACTGTAGACCGTGTGATGTTGATAAATTGAATTAAGTTCCATTAATTTAGAATGCATGGAATTGAAAAGAAAAAAAAAACTAGAAAAAAAAGTTTAATTATTTAATTTATTTACCCGAATCAGTAATCTCGCTCTGGGGTGATTCATACTCGTGTTCATCAGCTGCATCATTTCCGACGACACTCTCCGGCAACGTAGTTTTCTCGCTGGATTTGTCCTCCGCGGCTGGTGCGTTGTGGTTTCTGTCCGAGTGTCTTTGGAGCTCCAGGGTGACATCCGCGATGGAGTGGTACTTCTGCATCTGGAGGACAGGGATCCAGTTGAGCCTACGGCGGTGGATGGCTGCGAAGACGGCATCGTAGTCATGGGCGGAGGTGGCTAGGTGAGCGCAGAGGGCGTCGATGATGGCGTTGGCCGCAGCGAACTCGCCGCGGAACCATGCGAGTATGGCATCCTTGGCGAATGAGTCGGAGACGAGCATTGGGGGAGGGACCATGGTGGGTCGATCGGAGGGTGCGGTTGGGCCTGTCGCCATGGAATTTTGAGTCGTACAGTTATAGGAGCCAATGGTGCTGTGTTGGACCCAAATAGAAGGAAAGGAAAAAAAGGTTGAAGAAGATGAAGAAAAAGAAGATGATGAAGAAGAAGAAGGTATGATGAAGGGGTTTATGAATATGTATTTTTATGTGAATGTGAGTGACCTTATATACTCATATTTATATACTCATATTCTTATGTATGAATGCATGTATGTGTAGTTATGTTATGAATCTCTCAACCCAAGCCAAGCTCCCACAGGTTCCTTCTGCAATTAACGTGGCACCCTCTCATACCATTTCACGTGCCTACTATCCTAATACAACAAAATTTAATCATATACATCTCAATTCCTTTCTCACAATTCAAATATACCCAATTAAGGACTACAACTTTTATATTATTTTCAAAATTCAATAAAATATTAATTACATGTAAACTATACACATTTTATTTTTTATATTCTTAAAATAAACCACGCGCTTTAACTATACTAAATTATCAAATACACACTTTAACCATTAATATCAAATACCGCTACATGTGATTCTACTAACTCAGGTAAATGCTTTCTGCATTTATAACATGTGTCAATATCAAATAGATGTTTATAATTATTAAAGAATTTGAAATGTATTTAATGCGCATTAAATTTACTCTTCATAATAGGATCCAATTGTTTATGAAAAAGATTAGTGTAATATCATTACTTTTTGCATAGTTAACAAATCTTAATGTGGGTACTTTCAGTTACAATTTTTTTGCAAGTTGATTGTGATGAGAATAATATTTGTTTAGTTTTTGTGGGCTTTAGCAACTATGGCTAATTTGATAATAACATATGGTAAAGTTTTTTGTTTGAATGGTTGGAGTGGCTAAAGTCTGAATCACGTATGAACTTTTTGAAAAATAATATATTAGTGAAAGCTTCTTTTGTTATTATTTATTTTGTGGCAAAAGTTTGTACGAAGCATGCTAAGAGATATAAAAAAAACTGGTAGTTGGTCTTGGTCATGCTCCTTATATAACCAAAAACAATTGGTTAGTTGGTTTCCATTACTTGAAGAAGCGAAAGAGAAATTATTGTTTTTCTACCATTAATTATTGTTTTATGTCATTCTCAATGTTGGTAAATTTAGCATTTCCTGATTGTGAATAAAAGAGATTCAGGAACATTAATTAAACTCTGGAACATGGTTCTGGGGTGCCTCATTTCACTCTATCTGTTCTGAACCTAACTAACTATAAATATGAGTGTCAAATTTCAACCGTCCTTTTCTTTCTCTGTTAAATCAAAACCTGATTAGGCTGCAAGTAAACATGTAAAACTAGGATTTCAACTTTCTCAAACACATTTCTTAGGTCATATTCTTTCTAAAATCAACCTTTTGTAGGTTAAAATTACATTTCAGAATGTAAAATAAATGCATTATGAAATGAATTTTACTGTTATTTCTCTCTGTATTTTATGTATTTATTAAGTCATATATCATTCATTTCAACATAGGTTTTCAAAAAGTCTATTTAAAAATCAACGAAAAGTGTGGATGTGTTAATACTTTTAAAACACATTATTCGCACAGTTTTGGAATTTTGAAGCACGTTTAGATAGATTTCTTCGTAATTATTTATCAAGAAAACTAATTGGAATAATTTTTTTAAAGTTTAAAATTATAGTTTTGCTTATATGGTGACATTAAAATTTAAAGAAATTATACGGAAAATTCTACACGTTAGTTTATATATAAATTAATTATAATAAAAAATATTTTTTTATTCTTATAAACGTGTTTATAGAGACACCTTTGTCGAAATATTGTATAAAGTGTGGAAACAACACTTTGACTGCACTGGCATTGTTACTATTTATTTATTTATTACATATATTTATTTTATTGGATTTTTTTTTAATTCGAGAGTTAAAAAGTGTCTTTTGTAAACATTTGCTCAACTTTTACACCATTTCAAAGAGTTTTAAAAGAACTAAAGAGAGTTTTTTTTATCTATTGAAGGAGTTACAATAATATTCTCTATTAGTCTAATATAAAGTTGACCATATTTATTTCAATTGTGTCATACATCTGCCTAAAAAAAAAAAAACATGGAAAATTTAATGTACCATAAAATATATCTGGCAGGATAAATAAAAAATAATTAAAGATTAAATTGAAAATAGGTTTAAATATAACCCTTTTTAATGAGTAAAAAATCAAACGAATAAAAATACTAAAAGAATGATAATATTTTTGAGACAAAGATTCCTCAAGTAAAATAAAACTAAGGATCAGACAACAAGAAAAACAAACTTCTATGCTAATAAATAAACTAGGAGTTTGTGCGACTAGACACTTGAGATTTAGTGGAAACATTCCTAATGTGAAAAATATTAAACAATATATAAAAATATTAAAAAGGAGCATAAATAATTTGTGCCTAAAACATATTTCATTAAGTGGAATTGAGATTTGTGTTTCCTAAAATGCTATACACAATTTGAATGAATCACACAAAGAAAAAATAAATAAATAAAATAAAATAATAAAATAATAATAATAAAAAATAAATAATATATATATATATATATATAATTAAGGTTGTTATAAGGGAAAGTACATCTTAGTTTCGGTTTGGATTGAGGAGGAAATTTGTAAGGATTAGAGAGGATGAGTGAGAATATGTGAGGTTGTTTGGATTGAGGGATGATAGAGTGAATTGGTGAGGATGATTTATTGTAAATTTACAAATTTGTCCTTGTTATTAAAAAATATTTGAATAATTAATTATGATTATTTTTGTGTGTAGCGAAAGTAAGAAAAAAAAATCAAGGATTACAAAACTAAGGACTAAATAGAATAGTGAATATAAATTTTTTAAGTTGCCTAATAAACTATAAATATTTTCGTAATTTAAAACGAATATGTATTTTAGTAATTTAAATCGAAGATGAGTACAATAATGATGATAGATAAAGATAATGAGACAGGACAAAATAACTCATCCTCATTCGTGTATATAGGGATGACAATGCGGGGCAAGTTATGCAGGCTGGCCCGTAGTCCGCTATCAAAAAGTGCAAGACGATTTTACTAATCTAGTCCACTGACCACTTAGGGTTGCCTCACATAACCCGCAACCCGCACAGGCTAACAGCGGAGTGGGGCGGGTTCACCTACTGGCCTGCATAAGTAAAAAATTATTATTATTTTATTTTATTTGCAAAACAAAACATAACCCACTTACTCATTATTGTAATGTGATCTTTATTTTATTTTATTTCAAAATAAATAAATTTAATGCACTAAAAAATGTAATGTTTTATTTTAATCATTTAAATGAGTTAATATTAAGAGTTAATATTGGATCTAGTTTTAAGGAAAGTCTTATATTTAAAATTTGTTAATAAAAGAAATAATATAAATAAGAGATTTCAATAAGATACTCTTTAAAAAATTAGTCATTTTTATTAAAATATTTGTAGCAAAACTTTGTTTTGATAAGATACTTTGATACATTTACATACATGTAGAGGGAAAATAGATGCAAAACAAAACTTTAATTATTTTTGATCAAACCTTCTAACAACCCTCATACTTGAATTCATATTTTTACCTTAATTGAATAAATTGAAAGATAGATAAAAAAAATTAATTTTTCAGCAAAAGAAATAGGTTTTTTTATAATTAATGAAATTTTATTTTATTTTAAATTTTTTTTTCTTAGACGGGCTAACCCACAATTTTGCGGACTACCTCTTATGCCGGACGAGCCAATGAAATGAACCCACATTTCTTACACAGACAGACCAATCCAACCTACATTTTGCAGGCTCAACGCGGGACAAACGAATCTGCATGATCATCCCTACACTACATAATTTAAAAAATCGAGTATTACTCATATATATTCCTACATAGTTAATGTATAAACTTCCTCATCAAAATCAAAACAAGGTTTGAACAATACCTATCAAAGCGAATTTACTTCTCGCCCCTGTATGAGATGGGTAATGCCATGTCACCTATATACTCTTTCAATATTCTTGCCGTTGATACAAAAAAAATACTCTTTCTTTACTTATTAGGTGAATTTGGTAAAACATTATACACTATATGTGACTCATCGTATATAGTCTTCTAACACTCATTTAGGTGAATTTGGTAAAATATTTCATCTAGTATATATAAAATTTTGATAAAATTTATCGATATAAATTGGTTAATTTATGATTTATTCATAGAAAATCATTTCATTGGTATAATAGGCTTCCATCTAGTTTATTCTTAGAATTTATGTATCGTTTTTTTAACATATGGGTTTTGACCTAGTCTCCCCATATTTTTGTATTTTATTTTTTTTTATTTTTTTAATAATATTTTTTCATATGATGAAGGATGATTTTTGTTACTTGAAGTATTAACCTAGCCGAGATGTCAAGTTGCATAATGATGCCTAACATGAAAGTTTTTATAAAAAAAAACTTTTATAATAATTTTAAGATTTTAAATAAACTATTTATATATTAACATTTTAAAATAATTTATCAACAAAATATTTATTTTCTAGTATATTATCTATAAAAAAATAAAAATAGGTTTAAATCATATTTATAGTTATAACTTTTGGATTATTATTTTATTGTTACGTTTTTTTATTGATTTAATGTTATACTTTTTTAGTATTGTTTTAGTTATTCCATTATTTATTTTTATTTTAATAAATACTTTTTTTTGGAAATAATAATTAATTTTAAATTATAATTAAGAATATTTTTTTACATAAATATTACATTAAACTTATTTATCTATTTTTTTAATATAAAAAATTAAAATATAATTTAAAAAATATTTATTTATTTAATATTAATTGATCGACATCATATTCTTATTTATTATTTTTTACAACTTTTAATTTAGCTGATTACCTAATTTCACCAAACCTTTTAAATGAGTTTTTTATGCTTTCAATTTTTTAGCTAATTTTATCAATAATAGCCTAGGTTTACAAATATTATAATCTTAGATAGCTGATTAAGGAACACGCATAAGCATTTTTTTATCATACTTTTAACTGTTTTTTATTTACTTTTGCTAATTTATTTGTAAAATGGGTTAATGAAAATCTGATGCGACCATGCTGATACTTAAAGTCGCGACATATGATAAGAATTTTTTTTGTTTGTGCTAATCAGTGTCATAATCCCAAACAAAAGACCACAAACGTTATCATAGCTTGTAGTTTCTCGACAGAAACATGACTTCAAGTTAAATCTCAACATGTCATTCCTAATACTTTGTTAAGACATCATCATTTTCAGTTATTATTTTGTTTGAGATTTATTAAAAAGTGAATTATAACTTTATAAAATTGATTTATATAATATTATTTATATCCACTCATATATTATGAAATATTTTTATTTTTAGTTGATGGATGAGCTTTAACAACTATGATAGTTCGATAACGATTCGATAATAGGCTAATAAATTTTATTTAGATAAAATTTAATTAATTTTAATATTATATTAAAAAATAAATGTTAAACTTAATTTAATTTTACATAATCAATTTTTAAGATTCACTTATATAATATAAAATACTTTTTTTATATTTAGAGGTGGGATTTCCAACTAAATTTAGGAATTCATGCAGTTTATCAACACATTCCACTTCTTAAAAGAATAAAATGTTCCTCTTGGCTGTAAAAATACACAATTTATATTGTTTGTTTTTTCAGTAAATTAGATATTAGAAACACGTGCTTCCAAATTGATTGATTTAAAAAAAGAAAATCTTGAAGTTGAATACTGAACTTTATGACCAACCTGATGAATTATTAAACAATAAAAGTGGTGATGGAAAGGATCCAAAGAGTTGAGTGATGGCAAAATTGACATTGAGCACATATGATATATATAGAGTTGGAAGAGAAAACAAATGACATGGTGGAATAAGTGAAAGGTATGTCCCCATGTGTGTGGGACCCTTTGGCCATAGAACCATTGTTTTAGGGTCCACCATGAATGAAGAAGGTAGGCTTGGAGGTAGTGGTGGGGCTAATGTCAGGTGACTCAGTGTAGGGTCACACCTTCTAAGGTAAACTCACCATGACTTAACACTTTTATTTCAAATTATATTATAAATATAGGTTTCCCAACACAATCATCAATAATAAAAATCTATTAATAATAAAGACATTTAGTTTTACACAAGCATAAAAGCATCTACTTACTTACATGACATTCATACTTTTATACTCTTTTGTTACAACTTCCCTGAATCCTAGGTAAACACTTTTTTATCCTAGATATCTTACTCATTTTTATTAATCATACTCAAACACACGTGCCCCATATCAATCTTTTGATTAAATGTTATCATAATAATTTCAGTAAATTATTTATATTGAAGTTATACAAAAGAAAATAATATAGAAAAAAGTTATAGAAATAAATATTTTTTTATTTACTTTTATAAAATTATAACTATACATGATGAGGATGATTATTATATAGTAGGTATTTCTTTACAAATAATAAAGTCATTTGTTGAGATTGTTGATTAACATTTATAACGTGGTTGTGAGTGTTTAAAATATTTTTTTTCATTAAGATGGCATAAAAGTTAAATATACTATAAAGTGAATTTTAAATTTAATTTAACATTATAAAATTAATTTATAAGGTAAGATTTATATTCATTTATATAATATGAAATATTTTTATTGTTGATGTAAAATTTTTAATTAAACTTTCTTAAGTTGAGATTGTAAATTCAAGTATGAGACTATATTTTTGAGTAATCCAATAATGATTCGATATTAAATGATAAATATAACAAATTCTAGCTAAATTTTTTTAAAATAATTCTAAAATTATATTAAAAATTAAACTTTTAAATCTAATTTAATCTTATAAAATTAACCTAAGATTTTTAAGGTAAAATCTTAATTCATAAAAGTAAAAGAATTATATAAAGTGAGAAGTATATAAAGATTAGGTTGGCAATTTATAGATTATGCAAGCACCAAATTACTTTTCTATCCTTTTACCCTATTTAAAAGGGGATTCTTTTTTGTAAAGAGATTTGCTGTTCTTATTCCCTTTGTTAAGTTTTTAGGTCATAAAGTTTGGGAATTTTCGATTTAAGCTTTATCGAAAGGCAAAGGTTACCCAAATGCTAATGAAACCAAAGTGTTCGGAAAAGATATCTCCCACTATGCTAGTAATACGAAATTAGAGAGGGAACCAACAACAAGCTTTTCTTTGTGGACCATCTTAAAAACAAAAAACAAATATTTCCTGCGGAAAGATGGAAGATTCTTTTCCTTTCATGTAATTAATATATCATACTTAAATACTTTCACAAACCTAATCAACATTAACAATACTCAGCATTGCTGTCTAATGCTGGCTAATAACTAATAAATAAATCTGATTACAATTTTCTTTTTCTTAAAATTATCTAAATTTATTTGGCATATCATTATAAAATCATACATTTTAGGTGTTAATATTTATAATAATTTATAAATATTCTATTTCTTAGATTCACGGACACCATCTTCCAGAAATCAAGTTGTGATAAAAATGCCAAGAACAATACGTATAAATCTTAAAGATATTAATGAACTTAAAGTTACAATATTATTAACATTAGAAAGAAATGCTAACTTATTCCTAGTTTTGTATATATAGAAATTTGGATTGAATATCATAAATTTTATAGAAAAAATAGATAATACATTTATCATGAGTCAATTATTACATTTAAGATATTATTTATTTTAAAAAATAAAGTTTTATCACTTTTAAAAAATTAAAAAAATGAATATATATTTATATTATTATTGATTTCAATTTCTAAACTATGTAAAATTATTAAATATATCGAAATAAATTATAAAGTTATCTCCAATAAAATATCTAAAAATGTATATAAGTATGGAATACCAACCCAAATTTTGAGGTCTATTAATATTGTATAGTTTATAATTATTTATTCGACTTTAGGAGCCACCTGTCGGTGCAGTATACATTATTGGCACTTGTACATTTTAAAACAAAATATTGGTATCTTTATATGGTTAATATATAAAAGAATTAATCAGATGAAAACTTAATTTGATTCAGTCTATTATATGACTATATAATATAATTATTAAATGATTGTTTTCAGCATCAAAATAATAATTTTGTTATCCTTAATATGTTTTATAATTGGATGTGATTTTAAAATTGGTATCTGGATAAATTTATGAGCAGTCTTTTCAAATGTGGAAACCAAAATTGACAAGGCATGCCAATAGGCAAAAACGAACATTGCATTGTGAAGAGGCTAAATTGAAAGAAAACAATTTATTACGAAAGACAAAGTTGTAGCCAATGCTTTCTTTATTCTCGTGACCATTGCACCAACCAAAGAGAGTTCTAGTCGCAATCAACTTCTACAAATTTATATTACATGCAAAACAATTCATTTTATTTCTTTTTATCTGTTAATTTCATCTTCATTTATTAACTCAGTTTACTACAAAAAAATAAAAATAAAAATCCTTGTGTTGTCTTCTCCGCATACCCAAAATTATATATCACATTAATTTCATCACACTGTGTTTTTTAAGTGATGCATTTGATATGAATTATTTTTTGTGAGGGAAAAAGTCTAAGCCTAAAATATATCAAAAGTCTCAATGAAAAATTGTGTTGACATGTTACATATATTAAAAACTTATTGTATTAAGGTAAATGATTTTATGGGGTTATTGACAAAAATGGGTTATTAAAAGGAAAAAGGAATGTGATATTTTAGAAGAAATTAATTAATATGATAAAAAGGGAAAATATTTGTTATTCTTGTTCTTTATATATTTGTCCGTCGCTGACTTTATACGCTTTATTATATTCTTTTTCTATCGATACTTAAAAAAATGTGTTTTTACTATATTCTGTATTCTTAGGTGGGTATTTAAAAAATGAAAGTAGGCAAAAAACTAAGAAAATAAAAGAGTTGGTCCTTCTTGGTCTGTTGTGACTCTTGAGATATGAAGATGGCCATAAAAAGTATGACATAATGAGAAGGGAAAAAAAGAAAGAGTGAAGTCATGCATGCCTCATCTCATGTATCATCCCATGCCCATGACATGACCCTTTTTGAAGTCAAAAGTGAAGAGTTGGGTGCACACACATACACCACACGAGAGGCTCATGCTGAAAGTACCCCTTGCAAAAGTACCCCCTTAGGACTGAGAGGACACAACATCAACCATTTCACTATTTAACATGTAACTTTATCCAATATTTTAAAAGAATGTAATCTCATCTCTTGTTAATATAATTAGATCAACAACACAGCTTAAATAGTTGATATCTCTTACTCATTGTACATAAAAACTATATTTTGCTACAAAACCAGCGATCAAAATTATACGACAATAGAAGTTGTTCCACAATTGAATTCTTCACCAATTCTCTAAAGATTATTCATTTCTCAATCCTCCAATAGAGCTAAATTAAATTGAACATGCATCAATCTAATTCAACTGAAGCGCTCACCAGTAAAACATGTGTTTACTGATTTAATCAATACTCACTTTGTTCCATACGTATACTTAATGGGTATGCTTATCTCCTCTCTCGTGAATCATGTGCCCAAGAAATTAATTAGAACAATGCGAACTAACTAAGAAACCAAGCTTTAAGACAAGGAAGACTTTCAATCATGCGTTCAAGTACAACTTCTCACAAAAACCAATTTTCCAAGAGATTAGAATATTAAAACAACTACTATAGAGAATTACAAATGAAACTTTTATTGACCCAAAACCTCATAACTCAATGAGAAATTACAAAGGAATGAACAAAAAAGGTTTAGCCTTTCATGCGAAGGCAAAACAAAAGAATTACAAAGAAGAAAAGAAAACTAGGTCTAGAATTTGTTTGCTTCTCTAAAACGCGATCCAAAAACTTGTTTCTTCATTCCTTTGAAGTCTCTTTTATAATCTTCTTTTCCTTCAACTAAATCAAATTAAAAATCTGCCCTATGATATTGTTTTACAATTATCAAATGTTTCCTTTACTGTTTCAAATTATTAAACATATATCTTCATTCCCAAATAGTCTAAGATTTTATTCTTGCTTCTCTTCCAGAAATATTGTTTCCAATTTTCTTCAGATTTGTGCATTGATTGTAATTGATTTCAACATTGTTGTGAGAGATATTGCAGATTTAATTCTCTAATTCTTTATTTCAGAATTTGTTTCCGGTTTTGATCCAAAAGAAACAACTTAGGTTAAAAATACAAAATTAACAGAAATAATAATAAATGCTCAAATAAACCCAATTAGAAAAATATTAATTAAAACAATAGATTTATTTATTATTATAGTCCAATAATCTATGATTAAAGCAATTGAGTGTGAATAAATATATGTTCATCAAAAAGTTATACCCCAACTTTCAGTTATAACTTTTAGCTTAATAATAAACACTCGATCTAATAACTGATATCAAATCAAAGTCACGAGTTTGATTCTCTTAGTTAATTATCATTTCCACTTATCAAATTCAATAAAATACAACAACACAGTTTTCAATATTTATACATATTTTTTATTTAAATAATATTGCAATCATAAACATTTATATCAATCTAATCATCAAATAATATTTAAAATACCTTCAAAAAATAATTAAACCACCAAAGGACATAACTTCAACAAATATCTCTTCTATTAAGCAACACTTGGATGATATTGGACCACTACTTAATTGAAGCATGGACAGAATACACTAACATCAAATGTTTCTTCCTCGTAGTAATCCTTATCATATAATGAAGAAAACATTCAATGGAAGGTAGGAGAATAGAGTTGCATCAACACCTACAATGGTCAATAAGTATACGAGCATGTACAAAACATTAATATTGTGTTCGAAAAGACATAGAAAAATACCACTAAGAAGAAAATTTGGAAGAAATTATCAATATTCTTTAATATTCCATGTTGGTGTAAACTAGATGTTAGATACTATATAGATGTGATGCATGTCGAGAAAAAATGTTTGTGATAGTGTAATTGAGACATTTCTCAACATAAATGAAAAGAAAATAGATGAAGTTAAAGCTCGATAAAATATAGTTAACATGAGTATACATTCTAAGTTACATCCACAATTTGATGAAAAAATGTTTACTTTGCCTCCAGCTTGTCATACTCTTTTTAAAAAAGAAAAGCAAAACTTTTCTTAGTGTTTACATAGTGTGAAAGTGTCACAGGAGTACTCCTTAATTGTTAAGAGCCTTCCATCTATGCAAGAATTGAAGTTAGTTGGTTTAAAGTCTCACAATTGTCATGTGTTAATGCAACAACTTTTGTCAATAGCTATTTGCGACATCTTACATGCTTCTGTTAGAGGTGCTATAACACGGTTGTGTTTGTTTTCAATTCCATTTGCAAGAAAATAATAGACCCTTAAATGTTAGATGAGTTGGAAAATGAAGCAGTCACAATCTTGTGTTAATTGGAAATGTACCCTTTTAAGAGATACATGGAGATATTGAAATGATATGTCTAGAATCAATATCAGTAAGAAGTTTCAATTGTCTAAAGGTACATTGCAGAAGAACTTAATGAGTTAAGTTCGGGGTATATGCCAAATATGTGAACTAATAGGAATTCATAATATTCAGCATGATGGGAGATATGAAGATAAAGGTGTTTGAAATGTGAATATTAGAAATATAAGTCGAAATGGACCAAACACATTTGTACATATCAAAGCAACACACCATTTGTACATTCATAACACTGATGGGTTATCCCCTACATTTTGCAACACATTAATGAAATCAAAGAAACACACCGCGAGATGAATGAAAAATTGACATTGAATGAATATAACAAGACCCTTTTAGCTTGGTTTAAGAGAAATGTTTACAGTGAACCTAATGTTTCAAATACACTATTGAGACTTCCCAATACACCTAATAGTGTATGGTCCGATGTAAATTTTGGACATTTTTTTCATACAAATTTATGTCGTACTTTATTCTGGTCTAACTTAAAATATAAGTTTTTATGTCAAAGATTTCGTCCGACATAAATTTATGTCATCCACATCCACGTTGGATTATTAACATACATAAAAAAATCTTAAATAGCAGATGTAAAAAAAATCTTAAATAGCAGATGTAAAAAAACTTCTTTTGCACTAGTGATTATATCCTTCCTCATTATTATGTGAAAAAATAAATATTTTTTAATTTTTTAATTTTGAAATTGCTGAGAAATAAAACCATGATTTTTTTTGTTGAGAAAGACAAAAACATGTCATATTTATAGAAAATAAAAAACATATTCAAACATATTAAATACTAGAAAAAATATATAGTTGCTATTGTCTAAAATAATTTTTATTACAAGAATCCTTTTATGAAGTTTTAGTTTAATTTTTGTAGTTTTTATTTTTAATGTGTCATGTCACTTTCACTCTTTTTTTTCTAATTTTTATTTAAATAGAAAGATTTTATGACATTTACTCTCTTGTTAATATTTTATTTTATTGTTGACAAAAATATATTTTTTTAAAACAGGAAAATAATTTTGTATTTTTATAACTAGGAGTCTTATTTAAAATTATGTTATGTTAACTTATTTGAATGAAAAAGTTTTATAAAACTGATGACTTAATGTTATGATCTATTGTGTGGTCCTGCAGTGAAGATGCTCTAATGAATCTGATGATAATAAACATATAGTTATTTTGATAAGGATAATTTTGAAATGAAATAAAGGCAATTGTTTTGTTATCCGAGTAGTATTAATCTATTAGGAATCTCTCTCTTTTCATCCTAACTTTGCTTTACTCTTTTTTGATGAATGAGAGTATAAATTCGCAATGGAAACTTTAGGAAGAAAAACCATAAGATAAAAAAATGTGCATGCACGAATCACTCACATCCACGCACAATATGCTTTTGGGAACTTTGTTATGGGATGAAGAATCCACACAACTATTGTATGGATCAAAATTGTACAAGGACCATATAACATAAGTACATATAGTTTCAACAATCCTTCATCACAACCATTCATTTACTAAGTGGAAACTTTCCAAAGATACTTATTTCTTCAGAATTTTCCCTTAACTGCATGCTTGCCAAGAAAAACAGAGAGAAAGAAACAAAACTGAAAAAGATTGTGCAACCCAAAGTAACAACTCATTTTTAGGAGGATCATTATTCCTACTGTGTTCGATAAAAGCCTCTGAATACTTTTGTGAAGGATAAGTTTCTGTGCTGGTTGTTAATGCTAGATGCAAATCTCATTTTTCATATCACAATGAAAACTTTTAATAATCAAATTTTATTGGTATAATAGACTACCATCTAATATGTTTTTAGAATTATTTATGAATAAGTATAATCTATCTATGTATTGTTTTTGTTAACATATGAGTTTTGATCTATTACTTCATATTATTATATATTTTATTTTTTTAATAATATTTTTTCATGTAATGACAAATGATTGTTGTTACTTGAAGTGGCAACATAGTTACTTGAAGTGGCAGCATAGTTGAGATGTCAATTGCATAATAATATTTAATATAAAAAAATTTATTTAAAAAAATCAAATGAAAAAAAACATTCATAGTTTTTTAGGAATTTATTATATGTAATAAACTCTTGTTATTAGATGGTAATTTAAAATTCTTTTATGTAATTTATGAAAGATTAGCAATCAAATTACTATAAAAAAGAATATAAACAAATTTTTCAAAATAGGTTGAAGATGTTAAATTCACTAGATATAAAAACAATTTAGAGTATACATCTCACTTTATGTATAATTTTTTTAAGATTAAATGAGAGTTCAAAATTATTTTTTAAATAACACTAGTTTAGACAAACTTCTTTCATTAATACTTTTAGGACAGAAAAATAAAATAAAAAAGATGAATTTTTCTATAAAAAAAAAATATATCCACATTTTTTTTAAGGATGTGCACGTGTTAAGATTGATAATTTGGAAAAATTATAACAGAGAACTTATACGAGAGCTTATGCATAAGATAATTTAGTTTATGAAGAAGTTTATATTATTTTTTAATTTTTTCATAGAAGTGATTCTAGATAAATTTCTCCAATCATACTCTTAGATGAAATAATAAACGTGTGTCAATAGAGGTCAACAGATTAGATGAAATATAGTTTTTAGAGTAAAGTACATTAGCTAATTATAATTTTAAATAACAAAATAAGTCCTCATTATAATTGTAGATAATATTTTTATTTTTTGAGAGTTCATATGAAATGTGAAAAAAATAGTTAAAAAAAGGTTTTAACTCATAAGTTAATTGCTAGGAGACCTATTTCAATGCGTGTGAATTGTTATAAACTTCATGATATAACTCCTGTAAAAGAAATTTATAAATTAATTAGATGTTGAGTTTTGATAAAGACAAAATGTTGAAATAAAGTCACTAATATCGTTAATTGATCTGTGAATAATTACATATTAAGATGTAGTTAAAATTAATAATCACTCCATCCGTAGACAAGGTACAATTTAAAGATATCCATTTCTAAACTTGTTTGTAATAATCGTTTGGTATTGTTTTCTTATAAAAACATTTTCAATTAAATTTTTTTTATAACATTATTGAATCAAACAAGCGATATATAATTATGGATAAAAATCATATTTTTTTATTATAATATTTGTTGGTGCAAATAGAAATATATAAAGCAGTTAAAATCCATAATACATTACATTTTTAAATGATGGTATTATCAATAAATATAATTATTCTTGAATTTAATTTTAACTTCTGAATACTTTGAAATTATTTACATTACCATTAAAGAAATGAAGAGATGTCAACAAATATATAATTAAATTAGTATTTAAAATAAGACGACAAACTCTGGTGTGATAATTTAATCGGTATTACTGTATTAGAATATCACTTAAAGTCTTAAACTTTAATATAACATTTAATTAATTAAAAATTGAGTTTTATTATAAAATTTCATTATAATCGTTGACTTAACTAACAGTTGTGATAAATAATGCAACAAAAAATTGTTAGTTTCTTAGAGCATGCATATCACTATATTATTTATTGGTTGAATGATAATATTTTATTTTAAAATATCACCAGGCATGGGGTACTACGCCACATCTTGGATAAAAATTATAAAGAAAAGAGAAACATTGCTTATTTTGCATACAGTTTCCACTTTTGAAAATAAATTTATACTGAACATTATTTATTTTAGTAACATTATTTTCATAATATTATTCCTTTTCAACCACATTAAATATCTTATAGTAAATTTCTTTCTTTCTCTTCTTCAAAATATATTAACGTCCCTTTCATGACTTGTACTTTATGTAGAATAAGAATTCAATATCTACACTTTATAACTTTAAGCAACTAGTTCCAATGAAAAAAAAAACTTTGTTCTTCCATATATATATATATATATATATATATATATATATATATATGTGTGTGTAAAAACAACTTGCATGCCAACATAGTATTATAAAGTAATGAAATAAAAAAAAATTAAGTTGACTCAATCAATCTATATATATGTATACCACTCCTTTGTATTATTTATTTTTTAAAATTTTAAAAAATTATTCTTAAGTTTGTCGAGTGAGTTTGTGTTATTTATTTTTCTCCAAGTCAAAATTATCTACTATCAATGGTTGTGCATCATCACATAGAATATATTACATTATTAAGTAATTAAAAAATATTTTTAGTAGTACGTAATCTGTGTTTTCAATTATTTATGATATCGTAACTGAAACATGAAAAAAAAGAAAACAACATTATAAAGTTGATCCGACTCAGATTTAAAATTATTTTGAGTTATGGGCCTTGTTGATGTTAATTGAAGAAGAACATCCAATAAGAAAAAGTTAATAACTTACTGCACCCCTCAATTTAACCTGCACCCCTAGAAATTCTGAAATACCAAATTTATTCTTGCAAGTTTTATTTCAAAGATGAAACCTCCATGGAAGAGCTTGGGCTTTGCTGGCTGAAGGTGGTGGTGGAGGCAAGGGATACCTCAACGAGGGGTGGTGGATGTGATGTTATGTTATGTAGAAGCACGGGCAATTGGTTTTAGGTATGAAGTGGTGATTTTTTTAATAGTTTTGGGTCAAATGGAGAAAATGGCATTTCTAAAAATCGAAGTCCCAAAAACACTTATCGAATAGCCATTTTATAACGTGTTTCTGGGACACACCAGTTTCACTCCAAAATTGAGTTTCTAAAATAGAGTGGTACATTCTAGAATAGACAATCTGTAATAGTTTTTTGTTTTTAGCATTGTATTCCAGAGTCATCTTTCCAAAATTGGCAAACACCAAACACCACAAAATTCTGGAATTGAGAAATGAATTTCGGAATCCAAAATCGATAACACTTAACATGACTTTCTAGAATCTAATTCAGACAGAATTGCATTTTCCAAAAGTTATCTTAATTATTCTAGACTTTGGATCTAGAGTTCATTTTTCCCAATTATGGAATTGAATTTCTGGAATGTTTAATAACAAATATATATAAAAAAAAAAAAACGAACCCTTATACAAGGAAAAACATAATCCAACAACTACAAGGACTCTCCAAACCCATCAAGCAAAAGCACCAACCACACTAGAACTTAAATATCATTAAATAACCAAACTAGAACTTAAATATCATTAAATAACCAAACGCATACATTCCAAAGGTTCCAAACACCAGCTGGAAAAAGAGATCGAATTAGTGTTAGATTTTGCAGAAATCCAAGATCAAACATTTACTTGCATCAAAGTACAGACTTCAGATGCGTCAGCCACTTCCCTATTAAAAATAATAGAGTTTCTGTGAATCCAGATTTCCCCCACAACCCCAACCCAAATTGTATTTCACATTTCATTAATCGAAGCAGAGGACGTGTTCATCCTGAACTGGGCAAAATTTGACATAGGGTCATTGTGAGACACGAACGACACTCCCAGTCACTTATAACAGAAACACCATACCCGCCAAGCAAAACTGCAGTCGAAAAACAAGTGACGGTAGGACTCTTCCTCCTTTCCACACAAACAACACAATGAACTTTCAACCATCACCCCTCTTCTATCCAAATTGACCCTAGTAGCGATCTTATTCTGCATCACCCTCCAAGCCGTAAATAAAGCTGAAGGTACCGCTTTACAACTCCGTAACTTACTAAAAATCGGAGAAGGATCCACCTCACAATCCCTCCTAATCAGAGAATAAGCAAAGTTAACTGAATTTTCGGAATGTACTAAGTGTGATTTTCTTTTTAACATGTATTGAATTTTTTGCAAAAGTGCAAAAGTATTATGGTATGAGAATATTAGATGAGGTTGTCTAGAGCTAGATAATGTATTAGATAATGAATGTACATAAATGTAGTTATGTTATATAGATGAGGTATTTACTCAAAAACTATTTACATATATAAAGCATATTTGGTGAATAAATTATGAAATTGTCATAAGTTTTTTAAGATACACTAAAAAAAAATCAAGAAATAGAAATTAATTTTAGAGACAAAAAATAATGAGTTGTTATAGTGACTAAATTAGAGATCATTTTAGGAATTAAATAAATTTTTGGTTTCTAAATTAGTTTCTATTATTGTTAAATGGTTTCTAAATTGGTATCTAATTAGCAACCAAGGATTTGCTACCAAATTTAGAATCTAAATAATTGGTAGTTAAAACATTGATAGCTAATTAGATACCAATTTATAAACTATTTAACAACAATAGAAACTAATTTAGAAATCATTTTTTTTTTGTTTCTAAAATGGTCTCTAATTTAGTCACTACAACAACTAGTTATTTTCGTCAATAAAATTTGGTTTCTATTTAATGATTTTCTTGTAATGTTATTTACTACTCATGATAATATCTTGAAGTAGGCAAGAAATGTTATATTTGATTTTGACTTTGTTACTATTATATTTAAACCAGATAAATCGAATAAACAAGAAATAAAGACATAAGTATTATCATGAAGTTGTGAGAGAAAATATAAATACACAGTGATGTAAAATAGACTTTAGTAAAAGTGAAAGTTAGAAATGTGATTGTCGTTTTATATTGATAAATCGTCTATGAAAACTTCGTTTATCACAATAAGCTTTGCCAATCTTTTTAAAAAGATCTTAAAACATAATTTAACCCTTTGTATTTTAGCCTGTTTTCACAACTACCTTTTGCCACATCACATCTGGGTTTGAGGGTTGTTTTGGAGTTGGTTTTTCATTAATCTATTAAGACCCAAAGCGGGGGAATGAATTCTATAAATAAAGGAAAATTTTGAGTGTCCAGTAACCGGAATGCTCTAATAAAGGTCCTGGAAAACTTCTCACCTAAAGCATTCACTAAGTAACTTAAGAACAAGTACAATTTTATTGATTTACTTTGAAAATAATTTCGCTTTAGAAAAGGTTTTTCCCTAAAAATATATAATATGGATCCAAGACTATGTGATCAATACAGAACAATATAGTCTAATTAAACAACATTAACTTGTTTTAGTTATCAATAATATAACTCTGCTTCAGTAAGCTGAAATTATTTAAGTCACTCTCCTGAGATGAAAAAGGTGACAATTTTTAATACATAAGAAGCTTACAACATATAAGATTGTTGTCATTGATAGGATCGTTAGCTGTCAGGTACAAGTGAATTGTGAAAATATTATATGACATGTTTTAGTTTTCTTTTTCAAAATTAAGCTTTTTTAATTTTTATAATACATAATACGTTTTTTTTTCAATTTCGGAGCTTAACCAATGTTTCATCAACAACTTGCATTTACAGAAACAAAATAAAGAAGAACTATATGAAATCAAATACTTGTTAAATATATTTTTGGAGTATGATCCTTGCAAGAAATAATTTTAGTTAAACTTTTTATCTTTCAGCATAATCAAATCACTGAAACACTTAAGACTATTGTCGTATACTAGATGGGAATCTTGTTCTGTTTTTCTATATTAGGTATAAGTTCTGATTTGCAAAATGTCTCGTGTAAATTATAGCTGCGTTAGTATGTAGTGCGTAGATTCTTCTGTGGATTTTATATGATCTGATATACAACACTTGTAATTCTTCGTAAATTTTAAAAAAAATGGGTTTACTGGGGAAGAAAATTCACACAAGAACATCTTTTTATAGAGAATATTCAACTGAATTCAAAATATAGATCAATGTATTAAGACATCAACATATAATATATGGTATATATATGTATGTATATAGGAAAGAAATATGATGCTTGCATCCACTCATACTTTACCACACCACACCAGCAATACTACTGATTAAGCTTCTTTAATATTCAGACTCTCACTCTTTCTTCGTGTAATTATTCTTTCGAACGTTTGTTGTAGTTCTGAGCTTCTTCCTAGCACGCTGAATAAAGTCTGAAAAATGGTTTTCGTTTTTGTTGCTACCATGCTGAGGCTCATGATCTGGTGCAGCCGCATGCTTGTTCTGACCCCAACCAATGTTCGTCATGCTTCTCATCATTTTCTCCCTGGTTTGTTGAATGAAATCTTTGAAATGGTCATTGACATCCATTTTCTTACCTTGTGGTGATTCTGTGAGCACCCCATGACCATGTTGTTTATACCCTTGCATGGGAACATGCTGTGGATGAGGTTCACCTTTAATAGCCCCTTTGTTAGCTCTTTCTGCACCTTTTGCTGCAATTGACACTGCTGAGTTTCCGTTTCTCACCTTAGGGGTTGAGTGGTCAAACTTCATGGGAATTGCTCCTGATTTTAATCCTTCTTCGTGAGCCTTATGATGTGGATGTGGTTTGTTTTGGATAGGAATATTAGTGATGGAAGAAGGTGTTTTTGGATGTTTGGTGAGTGGTTTAGGTTCTTGATTGAAGCTTGTGATGCGTTGAACGGCTCGAACAGCCAGGTTGCTTGCAAGTGCTTGACGGATTTTGTTGCACACAGAGGAGTTTGAGCCATTGTTTTTGTCCATGGTGTGATACTCAATGGGGTTAAGCTCAGAATATTGTGGGGTGTTGATGGTGATGATATTTGTGTTAATGTTTTATACCGTTTATCTTGAGTGTGGAAAGGAAAAATGAAAAGGCAAGGATATTTGAAAAATAAAGACAAATATCTTTTGAAATGTGATCCTTTGAGAGAACCAATTGTCATTGAAGGAACCATTAGGATAAGATTCGTAACAGCTAGACAAGCTACTAATGAGGTTGCTTTTCTTAGTTTCCATGGCAGGGATCAATTCCCACCACTTTCTTCTCACCCTAATAATTATTATACATCCACCTAGAGCTGAAATAAACTAGTAAAACTAACGCACATTTGATATCTTAGTATAGATAACAAATAAGGGAGCTTGCACCTGGTGAATGGTATAGGATTCAGTTGTCTCCCAAGTAGTAGAATGGAGAAATAATCAAAGCCTAGTTGCAACAAAGAATCATAAGCTTCCCTCACAGCAAACGTGATTCTACTGGTTCATGTGATATGTAATATGGTACTATTACAATATATATTATTGTTTCTTGAACAACCAGAATCCTATTCCGATTTATAAAAAGAATCTGAAGAGAGCAGGTGGAAATTCTTTAATAGTTTGTCTCTCAGGTGCTTGTTCATCATTTTAAGTTTTCTGAATGTCGTGCTTGAAGATTAGGCTGCGCCTACAACTTTGCATTCATACTGTAATGGATCAATTCTTTGCATGAACACGAGTCCATCCAAACCAACTAATAAAAATGAAGTTTAACATGGAAATGAAATAACTTCAACAGCTTTTTTATATGTTATTTAATGTTTGCTAAATTAACTTTGTATTGGTTATACAAAAAGGGAGACTCTACTCTTGCCAAAGTTACTACCTAATAATTGGATTGCATTGCTTGAAGGTAATGCTGAACCTTACAATATTTAACTTAAATTTCAAAAGCTGGTTTATAAAAGAGAATTATCTTACACTTGTCTACATTATTTTAGTTGTGTCACAGTTGGTCTAGAATTTTTAACACCCTTGGCTATTAAGACTATGAAATTTGCTGACTCAACATTTAAAGTTAGTTTATGTTTGGATTATATTTACTAATAGACATTATTTTAGTCATGTCATTGATAACTATAACATTTCCAGTAGTGCAATCTCATAATCAGATAAATGTGTTAATATATCAGTGCATCACATGCATATATCAGTATATGAACAGAATAAATTATTTATAATTTTTTATATAAGATGGATAAATAAAAAAAATCAAACAGTGAATTTTGTAAACTTACTAGAGTCAAACTTGTGATAAAGGGTTTAGGTAGAAAACATTTTAGGTTAAAATTTTGTTGTGATGATTGTAGAAAAAAGGAAAAATAATTTGTGATTCTGATGTTTTTTACAGGATTTGTGGCTTCTAGCCAGATTCTCTACCACGGGGTGGTAGCTCTGATAACAATCTCACGGTTTGTCGGGCCAAGGTAGAAAGGAATTTCGACTTGTCAAGCCCTTCAAGGAACAAAGAAAGTCACTCATTATTAGAGTTTTGTGAATCAAAGAATCACAAATTATTGACCTAAAATGTAGTTTTACTCCTTTATTCTCAACGCTAAAAGCTTTCTAGTTCTCCACTCACAAAAAAATATTCCCTAATTTACCGTTTATTCTTTTAATCACTGATGAACATTGCTTACCATCCTTTAGAAAGCCGAGGATATATTCCTAACTTCCGAACCTTGTTCACAGTATGGCCATCAATTTAGTTCAAATAAACACGCTAAAGAACCCTTTTTTCACTTTTTTGTAGCCACCCCAGAAGATAACAAAGAACACAAACTAAAGTGACGTAGTGATCAAATGTAGGCACACGTCACATTACATTAAACAATGGTTATGAAAAATATGTAGAAGTTAAAATTAGTTTCCGTCTGGAACACTAACACAGTTTTTACTGATTAAAATTTATTCAAAATTACAAAAGCTTAAATGATGTTCATTAATGAGAATTTATGTCACTATCATTGATAAACTAGTGATTACAAAGACAACAATCCAGTACCATCTGCATACGCAAGTTAAGAACTCGATACAGTAAGCTCCTGGTATGATTAATAAATTGTTTTCACACCACATCTGAAGGGAATCATTCAACAAAAAGTATAATACATAGTAAATAATACATAGAAAAGTATAATACAGACTGAAGTAACATAACTTGTTCTGATAACTATTTACAAGTTTCGATGCCAAAACCGTGTAGATATTTCTGTAAAGGCCGTTGGTTTCATAATTGCTCGCAGACAAAGCCTGTAAAAAATATAGACGATGAAAAAGTGCTAAATCATATAATGAACAGTGACCAAATTTGTTGCACTTGGATTCTTAAGGCACAATTCCTCATTCTAAAGTGACTTTGTTTTAGTTGGGCTTCTATGTATGCTCATACTCAATGACGGAAAGTCTTGACAACCTTCTCTATCTGCCGCCGGCAAAGAGGGCAATTGGTCAAGTGTGAAGAACAAGCTGTACAGCAACACATATGTCCACACCTGATAACATAACATAAAACTTAGAGGGCTTTTCAATAGAGTATGGAATTAAATAGATAACTCTGCTTTTGAACATCTCAGTTTGAATGATTGTAGCATCCATATACAAATAGTGTGTATATAGTATATAATAATCAAATATAATTTATATGATACAAATAATATCAAAGCTTCCACACAGAACACTGGTAGGAGGTTAACTCAAGGGAAACGTTTTCTGCAATGTTGCATTTTTTTAATTTTGCCTGTAAAACTTGAACTAAATTTCAAATATAGGCTAACAATAATATTTTTGGCTACCAAACATTGTTTTGTATAATTTAGAATGAATAAGCGAGGATGAGATTGATAGCTTACGGAACAAAAACAGCATTATATTCCTGTTCAAGGCATATTACGCACAAATCCGGCATTAAGTGATCCCTTTTAGCAACATCTGATAAGCTGTCGGCCTTTTCAACTGAGAAAGAACCACAAATTTATAGTAAATATTGAAATAGGCGATGCAAACATAAATATAATTGAGCTATAAATTTACCATCATTATTTGGTCCTGACTTCTTCGCAGCAGCAGCAGCAAGAACCCTGGATAAAATTGTTAAGACCAATTAAAAATAAGACAGGTGCATAGAACAGTGGCAATAATTCCACTAAAGTTGAGAGGTGAACTCTTAATAATTAAAACAACGTCGTATCACTCTTTTCCTAATTAAAAGCTTTCAATGGCCTTTGGTTATTTACCACTAACGAGAAGAATCACTAGTAATGAGTACCTTCTTTGTAGTTCGCTGCGGCGCCGTCTTTCCAATATGAACCGAATAGCATGCTTAGCTATCAGATAAGCACCAAACACTGTCAAGCCCATAGAGGCATACTTATACCACCTAATAAGAAAATTTAGTCAATAAAAAAATATGGTACACCAAAACTCTCAACAGGCATCCAGACATTTGTAAAGCAACCTTGCCCATTTCCCTAGATTTGCAATTAGTTGATCAATTGTTTTGGGAGAGACATAAAATGGTCCTTTGTGGGGTCGCTGAATTCGAATGGTCCCAACATCATCTTTAGCAGCCTGACAATAAAGATAAAAATTAAATTCAAAAAAATGAAACAGTAAAGGATTAATATCTTATAGGCACAAAAATGAACTAGACTTGACAAATTGAAAATAGAAAGGGATAGTTTTTTACTCTAACATATGCTGTAATGTGTTTGATTTTATGAGAAACAGCAATGCCTATGAAATGAATTAGAAAACTAAGGAGAGTTCATTGCGCTTCAAATGTATCAAATAATCTACTAGAAGTTTTTCCAATCTAAAATTTGTGCATTCAAGTCACAAGGATTCAGGAATCACTTAAGCATGTGTTTAGTGAAATGATTGTTCCAGCAAGTAGAAGGGCAAGTATTACTCCTGCTATATCTTTTAGCATTACCTATATAATATGCAACCATGCTAATACCAATTGTAATGAAATGACACTCTTGACTATTGAGAAAGTAAGTAGCCATGTTCTTGAAATTAATTACATTACCTCACCAACAACAGTCAAGGAAGTTCCAACAGGAAGTACCCGTTCAATTCTCTTGACTCCAAGCATCTAAAAGCATGATATCAAGTATGTCAGTTTACAAAATAAGCAGCTCAATGCTTCAATTTATCTTTTATTTTTGGAGGGAGAGGAGCAAAAAGGATTGGATAGATGAAAAGACTCCCACCTTGAGACCTTGGAGATAATCCAATGTTCCACGTACAAGTGACCGACCTGACTCTTCAAATGCCTCACTTCCAACAGGTAATGCAAAACCAGTGGCACCCCGAGCTCCAACCACATGCACACGATCACTCCCATCATCCTAATATATAAACACAAAGGAACTGTAATCCTAAATATTTACTTCAAGTGAATTTGGTTTTCATTCATTCATATATATATATATATATATATATATATATATATATATATATATATATATATATATATATATATATTTTTTAATATTTATTAAAGTAAGAAAAATGTTCTCATTATATATATATATAATGCACAAAAAAATAAATATTATGTATGTTTGAA
>Ga0123342_1003025_pt1 | contig 27424 bp, 17 predicted proteins | sample Turbeawhitnodule_FD_89960 | JGI IMG/M metagenome (GOLD analysis project Ga0123342, IMG submission 89960) | Root nodule microbial communities of legume samples collected from Mexico - Turtle bean Mexico white nodule | ecosystem: Host-associated > Plants > Roots > Nodule | place: Mexico: Nepantla...
ATATTCATTGAAGTTACCACTCTTGCATTTCAACTGCTCCACAAAAACCCTCAACCCTGAAGCCAAGTCACCAAACCCTTTGTACTCTTCTGCCACCCTTACATTCATCTTCTCCAACAGCTCCAGGTGATTATTTGTCCCCTAACATAAAATCTCATCACACTATAACAAAACAAGTAAATAAAAATCACAATAAACTTTTCAAACAATGCTACATTTCAATTCACCAAGTGTTCATTGAACATCTGAAAAATAGGATGTCAGAGGGAAGGAAGAAAGAATTTGGAGTTTCACCTGAAGCTCGGATTTGATCATGGTGGAAATGCTACAGAATAGATCATCGAGCGATTCAGCAAGTTGATCTTGCTTCCCATCTTGAGGTTCTTCTTTCTTCATGTTATCCATAGTTGGAGAGCATATATTTGACCAATTGACAAGCCGACAATCAAACCAAGAGTTGGTTTGCAGTTAAAACCAAGAGTTGGTTTTCAGGTCCAAACTGCAGTAATTTGAAAACAACAACCCAATGTAATTGCAAGCTCAGAAATCGAACACTAACAATCTTCTCATAAATTGGATGAAGAGTTTCCATACTGCACCAAAACCCCATTCTGCTTCTAAAAATTTAACAGAATAAAGGGGTCAAAACATATAACATCATATCATATAACGCACAATTCATTCACTAATAGATAATTGCAATTCAAACAAATTAATAACGACGATTTAGAGTATCGTGGCCTATGTAGTTCTGCTAAAATACTCTTTATACGCTAAGATAGAGAATTGAAATCCAACATTCAGCTACAGACACTCTCGCATTTCACACAAACACCAATGCTAAAGTCTGAGCCCGATTCAGGAAGTGAAACCCGATCAAGTGCGTAAGTTTTGTTCTACGGCAACACTTGACTAGAAATTGTTAATTTAGTTCAACACAGAACCGTAAGAAATACACAGAGAAATCTCTCAATAACCAGCTAAAATCGACTTGGAGTTGCCACTATTTGAATCGAAAATTGCGAATCAAATCCGATCGAACGAAATAAGAGCGATTGACAAAAACAACGATACCGGAATTAAGAAACGAACTACTGAAAAACCTTTACCTTCTGCGACGCTGTTTGATAAATTGTTCTTGATGCGGTGCGCGAAGAACACACACTTCACACCACCCTTGCTTTCGTCTCAATTTTAACAGATCTTCTAAACATAGGGAGAATCTCCAGAATGTGTGACACGCCGATGAAATACGATCTGGTACCGTTAGATATATTTATATATTATAATAAACGGTTGTGATATTATTATACCTGCAACTGGTTTGGAGAAATATATAGAGGGTTCCATGTTATCCTTTGTTTTTGTTCTGAGAAAGAAAATCAATTTTTTAAGTTTTAAATATTTATTTAATATTTTTTAAATAACTCAAATTTAAAAAATTGAATTAAATGGTAAATTATTTAAAATAATTTCTGATAAAATCAAATAGTGCAAATTCTTCTTCTGATAACATATACCACTATGTCCTTACTTACAAATGTTATAACCCAATAATGGTCATTTAGTCTTCGTCTTTCTCTCAATTGTTTCACCAGATCACTCAAGTACTAAACTATGAATATTATAAAGAAGTGACAAAAATCAACTATCAACAATTGATTCAAGTTGCAAATAAAAAAATTATTCATGGCTCAATAGAAATAAAAAGTAAGATTGGTATCGCACACTTGATAAAAAAAAATACAAGTTCTTCACCCAAGTGTAGAACGTGAAGAAAAAGATTAAATTATTTATCCAAATAAAAAATTTATAAAGACTAACAGTTAAGAAGATGATTTGTGACCTGGAAGAAGATGTTCTGTGACTTAAAAGGTCAATATTTATCTTAGTTCAAATAAATCTCAATCATATTTTCAGATTCCTTTAAATTTTTTAATTACATTTTTGTTTTATCAATTTCATTTATTTTTTTATATGTAACTTTTACTTTAAGAAAATGTTAATTGATATAGTCTTATATTTTAGTATTCTGTATGTTAAATAATTATTTTATGCAACTTAAATGAATAATAGTATTTTAACCAAATGGGTACCAGACTCAAAGATTCAAAATGTTGTCAAATACTAAACATAGTCAACTATAATTTTTTGGTTATCCAAGTTTTTTATTTAGGGATTAAAAATCTATAAATAAATAATAATGTCAAAAAGAGTATCTTCTTATAAGTGTTCACGTCTCAAAAGATCAAACTTAAATTCTCAGAGACCTCACTCTTTTCATCTAGAAAGAACAATACTTGATCGTAAGAATAATTTTCAAAATCATTAAAGTTTAAGAATTTTTTTCATATAAATCATCAATAGATATATTGAAACAATTTGATTAAATTAATTTTACTTTCATAGTAAATACATTACTTTTATTTCGCATATTCATGTAATTTTTTTTCTATTTGTAGAGATTGAAGAGTAGTTTATAACAATCCAGTCATCATATTCAATCAACAAAGTTGAATCTGTTAAGATTTATCTTAATTACTGAAAGAGAAACTATAAACAAAATAATTAATAACATATACAGATTTTCTTTTTCACCTCTAATAACATTTTATAGTCATAATACAAAATTCACAATAAAAAATATTAATATAAAAAATAAAGCATAATGAAGCAAATGAGGAACCAGAAAAAAAAAACTATTATATCTTGTACTTTTTTTATTTGATAAATGAGTCACCTTAATGTCTTTCAAACTCATTAGCTTAAGTGGTCCCAACTTAGGTGTGGTTTAATAGGTTTCTACACATAGTAATACAGTCTAATATGAATAGTAGAATAAAAAAAATGAAATATATATATATATATATATATATATATATTCGTAATTAAAAATTAAAAAAATTAAAAAATAATATATTTATTTACATCATTTTATATTTTTCAGCTACATTAACATATATATAACATCTATATATACCAAATTACTTACCATATGATAAGCTAAGTTAATTCAACGTTTTAGTTTTCAACAAACCTTGCAGCTAGTTCTTGCCGATCATAGCCAATGCCTCTTGAAATATAATGAATTATTGTTTGACGAAACAAAAATGCAACAAATCTTACATTCTACACCATATACATCAAAATATCCATGCAAACAAATAGCTTTCATGACACTGGAATTAGCATGAACACCAATAGGCATGTCCTACCTTATATGGATATTATTATTATTGTCTCAACAAACCCACAGGCTTCCAAGGGCTTCTTCATGTGCCCGTTTCCTACTTATTTCTACACTCCATCCTCCAGCTCTTGCTCCTCTCTCAGCTTGTAGCCTCTTTGCTTCCTTTTCATCACCTGCAAAGCCCAGCATGTCACCTCCCAGTGGTAAAGGTTGTGGAGCCATACCTGTGGGTCTAGGCTGTCCTCCTGCAAATGTAGGTGCATACTGTCCCTGAGGAACAGCACCAAATCCTGTTTGAGAATTTTGGTTTGTGGCCTGCATCAAGTGTATAGAGAGTTGTTAGTAGGATATTAAATATACTACTACTAGAAGCGTCCTGATAACTATCAGGATCTTAAATGTAATAGTAGAAGTTCATAGAAGTTGTAGAAGATTCTAAAGATCTCTTTGGAATAATTACTTTAGGTTTAGAGTTCTCTATATATCAAGACTGGTGTACTATTTCAATTAATTCAATTGAATAAAAAAAAATCTTCTTTCATTCAAATTATTGCCTTTCAAGTTAGTAGAGCTCCCGATCTTGGGGCCTGCTTCCGCATTTCTTCTTTACCATCTTAGATACTATTCTTTTTAGGGTTGCTTGAAGTGCACCCATTTCCTTTGATTATTGGGCTTGCCTAAAGTGCACCCAACTAGTGGTTCTATCACCACCCACAGCCATCATTGCTGCAAGATCTGTCACCAGCACCAGAGTTTTTTTTTTTTGTCTTACTATTTCAATTTACTTAGGAGGGAGACTAAGAAATCCATATTATTTATCTTAGAATCGCAACTCCACTAAGCAATGCTGATTTTCCTTCATCCTCTTCAATTGAAGATGAAATGTCTGCATTACGTGCTGACATTGAACATCTAAAATCTCTCTTGAAGTCTATCGGTAAACCACCTTCTGGTACTCACTCTCTAACCATGACTAGTAAGAACTCCAATTCCTCTTTTAATGTTTCAAAAATCTTATATAAGGACTCTGGGGTTTTAGACTCTAGTGCTATAGACCATATGACCCCTCACTCATCTCTTCTAACATCATGTTTCCCTTATTGGTAATCACATTATTATTGCCAAAGGGACTTGTATCACAATAGCTAGACATGGTAATATTTCTCTTATGTCATCTCTCAACCTTAAAGATGTCCTCAATATTCCAAAACTTTCTAATAACCTCATTTACGTTCAAAAACTTACTCATGACCTAAACCGTTGGAACCTTCTTTCCCACTCATTCTGTTTTTCAAACTATTGTCACGGGGAAGACGATTGGAACTGTTAAGGAACAAGGAAGGTTGTACAGCTTTAACAACTTGGGAACTAAGAATAGAATCAATAGACAAGCACCTAAGGAATCGTTCTTGTACCAAGTATCCCATTTCTTATTTTGTGACCACTAAACACCTTTCTATGCAACACCAGGGTTTCCTTTCTGCCATTGATGCAATTAGAGTCCCTACATCAGTTCAAGAAGCATTGAAGGATGAGGATTGGGTTCAAGCCAAGAAATGAATAGATGTGTGCCTTAGAAAAGAACTAGACAGGGGAAATTGTTGACAAGCCACAGAAGAAAAATGCAGTCAAATGCAGATGAGTTTATAATGTAAAATATAAATATGATGACTAATTAGACCGTTACAAAGCAAGGTTAGTTGCTAAAGGATATACTTGGACTTATGGTTGATTATGAAGAAAAATTTGCTCTAGTGGCAAAGATGAATGATATTAGAATCATTCTCTCATTATCAGCCCATTTTGGTTGGGAATTACTACAATTTGATGTGAAAAATGCTTTCCTGCATGGACAATTAGAGGAAGAAGTCTACATGGAAATCCCTCCATGTTTTAGGTCTTCAGAAGAAGGGAATAAAGTGTACAGGTTGAAGAAAGCCTTGCACAGACTCAAGCAGTCTCCCTGTGCTTGGTTTGGTTGACTCACTTAGGTTATGATCAACGTATGGTATCGACAAAATCAAGGTGCCATACCCTGTTCATCAAGCATTCCTCATAAGATAAACTCACTTTACTCTAGGTCTATGTTGATGATATGATTGTTGCAGGAGATGATGAACATGAGAAACAAATCTTGAAAGAAAAGCTTGCTACTAAGCTTGAAATGAAGGATCTAAGAAAATTAAAGTACTTCCTTGGGATAGAGGTATCTATTCGAAAAAAGGCATCTTTATCTTTCAAAGAACGTATGTTCTTGATCTTCTCAAGGAAACATGTAAGATTGATTATAAGATCATTGGAGTTCCTATAGAACAAAAGCATAGAATTGGAAGTGATGAAGGCAGTTCTACTTGAATAAAGGCCAATATCAAAGACTTGTGGGGAAGTTCATTTACTTAACTCACACCATAACTGATATAGTCTGTCATGAGTGTAGTTAGTCAATTTAAGGGAGAGACACTTACAAGTTGTGAACATAATCCTTCAATATTTGAAGACAAGTCCAGGAAAGGGATTATTGTACAAGAGGAATGAAAATTTAAGAATGGAAGTATATACTGATGCGGATTATGCATGGTCTATCACAGATAGGAAATCCACCTAAGAATATTGCATGTTATTGGGTGGAAATTTGGTGACTTGGAGAAGCAAGAAACAAATGTTGTTGCTAGGTATAGATAGTACAGAGGCTGAATTCCGAGCCATGGCACATGGGGTGTGTGAATTGTTATGGTTGAGAATTATTCTAAAAGATCTTAAAGTGGCATGTGAAGAGTTTATGATTCTTCATTGTGTTGTATGGGAATCTGATTGTGTTGTATGGGATTTCGAGGACTCGTACTTTTTTCCTGTCAAATGTGGATAAAAAAGACACCAAATGCTGACTTAAGGAAACACAAACAACAATTTTCACAAATGAAACAGAGGAAGTAGTTGTATTAAGAATCAGTTAGTGCAAATATATATATATATATATATATATATATATATATATATATATATATAAATAGAGGAAGTAACATGATAAAACTAAAGCCCAATCCCATATAACAGTCTAAGCTAAACAAAGTTGGAATACTGTGCCAAAAAGCAATACTAATCGATTTATAGAAGTTCAGTGCTCACCACATCATTATCAGTTAGTGCAGGTTGTCCCTTACTTGCTGTCAGAGCTGCAGCCAACTCTTCAGCCTGATTAAGTAATATCACATTAACAACATATTAAAAATAATGACAGGAAACTATACTTGCATAACAAACTTAAATTGCACTCTTTTTTGTGATTGAGGAAAAGATTCATATGATTCTATATATTACTGAGATGTATAAAGAGCATGTATGAAAGAGACTATAAATGAAGAGTCTATTCTTAAATGTACCTTCCGAGCTCGATTAATCATTATTTGTTCTGCATTTTCTTCCTGGTATTTAGCAATTTTTTCTTCAATGGCTGAAACATCTATTCCTTCAATCAAGTTAAATGCTGCAATGGGGAAAAGGTGCGAAAAATCATGAAAAGAAAGCAAAAGTTATCAAGAGAAACAGATGTTAACAAGACAATAGAAGCTTACTCATGTCCTCTACTTCCTCCAAGTAATCATTATATTCTTTCAAAGATGGGAAATCATCTTCACGTTTATTAAATCTATAAATTTAGAGTTTAGTTAGCACAATTAGACAATTGAATGAATTTGAATTAAAATGGCCAAACACAGTAAGAATTAAAATGCTGAATATAGTGCCATAACAAGATCATGATACTTATTTCTATAGTACAAAATATGTGTAATTTAGTATATCTATTCATTAAGACCTCTAAATATGATTGAGAAAATAAGTTAGAAGGCATGACTCTCGAAACAAAAAAAAACTCTACATTTCATGCCAATATCCCAGCTCTACATTTCCAAGCCACAAAACCAACCAAAGTAACCAAGCATATGGTCCTATGCCCTGCTCAATTGGACCCTTCAGCAATGAGTCAACCCATTCTGCAAATTTGCATAGGTTTTTCTATTTGAATTGATTAATTTAATTGGAATTTTTTTATGTGAAAATTGGTAGGGAATCAGTGCAGCATATTATAACATGAAATAAAGAAAGAAACGAAAGCAATAACTAATGCAATACTACCTACCAAAAATGACATTATTCTAATGTACGCTATATCAACTTCTCCAACAACTGCAACTTCAATATTTTACATAAAAAAGTAACAATTTACCGTGAAAATTCTGCAGAATTATTTTAGACTAAATTAAATGTTTGCATTATTTTCGTACTACAAAATGAAAACCAAAAAGACACATCACATCCGATGCATTATTAATTTGGCATGTCAGATATACTAAACAAGCAAAGATACAATCATTACAATGCAATAGAAGATAAATAAAAAGAAAACAATTACATGCTACAAATCCTCCTCCTGATGGCTATCTCCTTGTTGTGGGGATTTGTACTAGAGACCACCATACCGTTAATGTGAACTTCTTTTGTGAATACCTTTCCTGTTTACGAAACAATTAAGTATTGTGAATATTAAAATGCAACGAAAATAATCAAGATATAAAAATCTAGGTAACAAAGGCCTCAACAAAACGGAGAGCACAATACATTGAGTTCTTAGTTCAATATTCAATATCCAGAACAATTGTGCTGATAACATGTAATTTCAAAGGGATGGGCGAACATAAACAAGATGGATCACAAACTCACAACCACAGACCTAAGTAAGTTGTGTCATTAACAACTAGGACGCTTGACTCCACACAAAATGGGAAAGCGAAATTAAAATTAAACAACTGGAACTCAAATCATCCCAACTAGGGCAAATAATCCATGTTTATTGGGGAATTACAGAAACAGACCGATAAGGTAACAAACCTAGAGAATAGGACTCGGCGCGGCGGAGGGAGGGCGGAGAGGAGGCGAAATGCGGCGGAGGGAGAAGAGATGATTAGATCTTGCGAAATCGCCACTTAGCCATCTACCACATTAAACCCTTCAATTTTTCTCCCAGATAAACCTTTTCTTCAAAAAGTTTTTCAAACCCAGATTTTTACCCAATTCACCTCTTTCTTTTTTTTTCAGCTACGTTTTAAACTAGCTTAACTTCTAGTACACTTCCAATTTTTAGAATCCATCATTAATGTGTACAATGAAAAATAATTTAATTTAATTCATATTAAGAAAGTACTAACTAACACATTTTTTAATTTATATTTTTATATAAAGTTATTCAGAATTTAAAACATTTTATAATGTTATTATTATTATTATCAAAATGTATTTATAAAGTAATTATTGATGTTGAATCCGAATTACTTTATTTAACCATTTTTAGATTATTGACATAATTATTGATTCAATTCATTTTTATGACCATAACAAATATTTTTTTTAAATATTTATTATAATAAAAGTTATGTGAGTATCAAATAAAAAGTATAAAACGTTCAATTAAAAAATAAAAAATAAAATTTTTAATATACTTGAAGAATTTTGAATTTATACTTAAATAAAGAATTAGCAATTTTGCTGTTATTAATTTAAACTAATTTATAAAGTTATTATTATTAAGCTAAATGTACTTCTATTATTCAATTTGTCATGTCAATATTAAAGGTAAAAATATTGATAAATATTATTACTAAATATTTTTTATTATTATTATTATTAAATTATATTTTATACGTTTCTCACAAATAATTTTTTTATTGAGTTAAATTAAATTACTTTACTAAGTGTTACTTTTAGCCCTATATCATGTAAAATGGTTTGTTATGAATATTATAACTAAGCCTTTTCATACTAAAATTTGTTTTTTTAAATTATAGTTTTGCTTAATTTTAAATATTCCTTTCCCTGCTCACACCTAAATATATATTTTTATGTAAGAAATAACCATTTTAAATAACAATTTGATACTAAACACAACAATATATACAAACTATATTCATTGTTAACAAATAATTAATTTATACATTTATACAAACACAAGTTAAAAAATTGTAAAAATAATTGTTTATTACGTTTTAATTTATATAGTATTCTAACGTTAAAAAAAGATGAACCATTTAACTGATCCAGGTAACACTTGAGTACATCAGAGAAAAGGAAAAAAAATTATTGAAGTATCATCGACGCTTATACAAACAAGGTTTAAGTGATGGCCATTCAATCTCCTTCCTATTAGGAATTTGCTTTTCCTACACACATAACAGTGAGCTGAATCAGTACGAGGATTACATGCTGCAAATATATATAACAGAAGAGAGAAAAAAACAATGAAATCATATTCAGTGCAATTTTCTGCATACCTTTTTTGTAAAGTAGAACAAAATAAACATTTTATTTGAGAAGTCCTGCATAGCAAATACCAGTTAGCACAACTCAAATCCAAGTTAATTGTAAGGAAATGAACATATCCACACCTTCTTTACAGAGTTGAAACCAAGCTCAGAAATGGCATTTGAAAACTTTTCAGGGTCTGCTCCTCCAGTATTTGGATCAAACCTACTCTTTACTTCTGCTATCAAAAGCCAGCCACTGTTAAAAAAACTACACAAGTCAGATCCTCAGTGGAGAAGCAATGTCCACCAAGAGAAGTTAAGATCAGACAAAAGAAAACAAACCCTGGCTTTAACACCCTATTTGATTCTTCAATGTAAGTTTGATAGTTGGTTCCCATCAATGAAAGACAGAAGACCGCAACATTAACAGATTTGGAGACAAGGGGAGTCTGCCAATATTTCACAGAAGCACTTGTAAGTAATCTGGTCATAACCATAAAGTATTCTAATAAATGCTTAGAGACAGTTCTACTTCACATATTTTGAAACTCAAAATATACAAACCTGAAGCCTGACCATTGCATTAGCTTTGCAATGTTACCAATAATAATAGCATACCATTACATCTATATTATAAAAATATTAATGATCACATAATGTTTATTTTCCAAATAAATGAAACAATACAGTTTTGTGAAGTGAATGTCAAAAACTGTCCACTGCAATGAAGGTCATAAACTGGCTGTTGACATAGTTATGATAAATAATGACAAGGATGGATGACAAATAAAATTACTATAAAAGTAACTTCTATCAGCCTTACAAGAAGGAAAACATACATTTGCCATGTCACAAGCCATTACATTTGGATCATTGGAGACAAGATCCAGAGAGAAGACTTTATTCTTCACACTTTTAGCAATGAGTGCATCCCCTAGAACAGAAACATGATGGTACTAAAAATGAGCAAAAGAACTTAGGCATTTGGTAAAAGTTAAAATTTGCAATAAGATCAGAGTAACTTCTCACCACAACCAAAATCAGCAATAACAAAAGAAGGGCTCTGTTTTTTCAGCCACTTGATAATTACATTAACCGGCTGTTCAGGCCAGTTGGACATCTGAGATTGGTATCCTGCATGATACTAGCCAGATAAATGAAAGACAAATTGAGACAGACAACAAGAATGGACTATATAAAAACCATTAAAATCCATGCCAGAAAAATTGAAGCAAGTTTCAAGGATAAGACTAACAAAGAAGAGGTTATGCAGTTCAATCACTAGTCTAGCAAGACAAAACAAATCTGACCCAAAAACTTAATTCATCTGTGAATTTCAAATCCAGTTTAATGAAACTTCAACCAAAACCCCTCCCTTCTTTCACTCTACACAAACCTCTTTTGATTTATATAATAAAAAGAAAATCATACTGCTCCCAGTAACAGAAACCTCACCTTATTTCACAAGAACTACAAGGACTGTGCTAGGCCAATGTAATGTAATCCGTCAAAGTTTCAATAAACCTCAAGGAAAGTGAGTTTAATTAGCCCTTTATTTATATCAATAACAACATACATTTTTGCACTTTTAACATCAAATACAGGTCATTAAATTTCTGGAGTCTAAAATTCTCACAACCTTTCAGTTTAATGTTCTTCCATTGATCGAACTACTTTATCCATTTTGAAGGCTAGGGCATGGCCTTAGATTCATCACACAAAAAATAAAGAGCTATTTTTTTTATCTAAAGAATGTAAATTAAAACAGCCCTTACCATGTTAAATAGCGATGGTTCTTCTTGGAAATAATCTAGAGCCTCCTTCCCACTGAAAAGACAAGACACAACATAACAACCAACAGATAACAAATAATCTAAATTTCAGGGTTCACAAAAGCATTGAAATTGCAGAAATCAAAGAACATACGTGCAAGTGTAGAGCTTCTCGTTAATCATCCTGAAGTGCCCACCAGACAACCTCGCTCTCATCTGCGACAAACAAACAATTCTCATCAAACCCAGAAAAAAAAAACACAAATTTATCAAATAAAAGGTTGTGTTTTGGTTATGCAGTACCTTTTCCAAAAAGGTGGAGGATTCCTTCAACTTTGTGCGCTTAGCAGAAGGAGAAGGAATAGTCTGTTTCTCCTCCTTACCCTTCTGGCTTCCGCGTCTCTTTCGTTTCTTACTTTCACCCATTGTTGAGATTTTAATTTAGCTCTGCAAATTCTTCTTCTCTGCTCTTTGCTAGGGTTCTTCTATTGAAAACAAAACCCTATTATGTTTTATTAAAATAAATGTTGCTTTACTTATCATTATCATATTTGTTCTTTTTCCACTTAATTTTATCAATGGATAGAAGTATATTTTTATCACACAAAAAATGGTCTCATGCATCATTTTCAAATTTATTTATTCTATCTATATCTTAAAATTCTTTTAATTCTGAAAATATAACTATAATGAAAAACATTTATAATAAATGTATGCCTAATTAAGTTAATCAGTTGAATTTTTTAAATAATAAATAGATATTGATTTTATGATTATGACAATATTTATATCACAATTTTATAACAGTTTATTGTAATAAAACTAAAATCAGGTTAAACATTAATTGATTAAATAAAACAATTAAATCTTTAAAATCTATCTTTATTCATATATTTTTAAGTAAAATTACCATATTTTAAAAAAATATATATTCATATATTATAATTAAATTATTTTATACAACTGAAAGGATAAAATAGAATAAAGAGAGACTAAAGAGCTAATGTGAGTGAGTGACTACACTTATTTCACTAAGCATAATGGAAGCTATGGTAGAAGGGCAATGTGACCATGAATGAATACATTCTTCATGATAAGAAGCACACATATGGATGAAAGTTTCTATTTTTTTTTTTTATCAAGCATTTCCAATGCCAACTTCGAATCAATTTCTGAATTCCATAAAATAAAGTGATAAGAAATCTATAGGTAGGTATATGTTTTACATAGTTGATTATAAATTTTGTACCTTAATGTTAGGATCAAGTATTTTAAAAAAAATAGCTTGGTAACTCTTTTTTATAATACATATATAGGAAGAACTTTTATTAGTTTTAAAAAAATAGACAACACTTTGATTGTAATTTTTAGAATTAAAATTTATTTTTTATTATATTTTCTTTTATTTTAAAATAGGTATAAATATTAATTTTTGTTTGAGCTTAAGATATTGTTCACGAAGAGAGTTATAATTAGTAAGGAGATCATCAAAAGAAATATCATTACTCTCATCTTCATTAGACGATGAACATGATGTATCATATGTAATATCAAGGTACAAATCAATTTTAGATGGTGTCTTTTATTTGTTTGCCATAAGACAAATGTTAACATGTTCATTTGTGTGAGTCAGAGTTTTCCTAGGTAGTCATTAGACTTTGCTTACTTGACCCATGCTTTCTTCTTATCTAGAGACATTCATGTTTCATGTATCCAGGCTAATTGAATTTGAAGTAGAAAATGTGTCTTCTAACGAGTCTTTATCATTTTGCCTATAAAAGTATTATTTTCTTTTAATAGGAAATCTTTTGTTTCTTTGTCCCCTTCTTTTAAGCGATTGCTTAAACCTTTTGTATATGAGAGAGACTTTGTCAAATGTTGAATAATTTAACTCCTTTTCATATAAGTCTTGTTTTCCTTTCGGTTGGTGATTGTATATTTTGAGGAGGATTTTTCTTATAGTCATTTCTCTATAATGGTCATAGTCTCCTTCTATTCTTTGTCTTGTATGTGAATTTCATGAACTCTCAAAATGCAAATAAGTTCATCCTATTTAAGCTTCTTAAAGATATATAGCCTCAACAATGGTTGTTGTCTTGTTCTCCTAGAGCGACTCTTTTTGTCTTTTGTTTCCGGCCTTCGTGCCCTACAAGTGCAGTGATATCTGATTGGTTCTTCCCTTCACCGAATGAGTAGGGGGGGACCTGAAAAGAGACTCTAATGATCAAGTTAGTCTAAGTACAATGTGCAGGTGAGTCGAGAGAGAAAAATTACCTTAATCGCTTGGCTTCTTATGATATTTATACCTTTTGGATGGGCTTTAGTTGTCATAGGCCTGCTCGTGGATCCAAAAGAGGGTCCAATCGTGCCTTAATCACCATTTACAACTAAATTGACTTAATTATGGTTAATTGTGGATTTACGGGATGTGTTTGGATTAAGAGAATTATTCGACCATGTCGGTTTTCTCGGCTATCCGGTAGTACACAATTTCAAATTTATCTAAACCTTGAAATAGCTATGTCCAAGGGCTTCCAAACCATTTAGAAGAATCTAGGTTCTTCTAAACATGTCATCCACACTTTCTCCTTCCTTCTTGGTGAATGATTCATATTGTCGAGTCTTCATTTCCTTCATAGTTGACCACTAAGGACTCTCATATCTCCTTTGTAGTTTTCAATCTACACACTTTCTTGTATTCGTTTTTTGCAAAGCACATAGATAAGTGTATACTTATCTTTATTGTTAAGTTGCATCTTATTGTAGTCTTCTTCATCCCAATCCTCTTTTGAAGTTGTGTTTTTATATTTCCTTTTATAATGATCTACCACAGTTGATATGAATCTTATGTACATTTTCATTCTATCTTTTCCGTGTGGAAAGTCCTCTTCAAGGAATGTAGGAGGTATGGATAGTGAAGTTCCTTCTTTGATTAGTTGTGGTTTCATGATTACAAAAGGAATCTTTTTCCTCGACTCAACCTCTTTAAAGGTCGAGCTCTGATACCAAATGTGAAACACAAAAAATAACACAAGAAGGAAGAGTTGAATTGTGTTTTGAAAATTTTGCAGTTTTTCATTGATATCGTTCGCTAAAATGTTGTTCGGCGATAAACATATAAGTAGAAGATTTGAGAAATCTTGTGAAAACTAGTTTAAATTCTTCTTTCCTTCTTTTTAGTCTGTTAAACAGCAGAATGACATGCAATAAGGAAAGAAAAAAAGTTAGTAAATATTTCTTAGCTTCTCATTGGATGTAGCTTGATCTCTCTTGAGCTTTTCATTTTCTAAAGTTAAAAATTTAAACCTTTGTTTAAGATGTTTGTTAGAGATAGAGTTAAAACTAGTGAAGAGATCCTAATAAGACATCATTTTGATGTCTTAGTACGCTAACTTAATGCATTTGTTATTAGGGCTCTTAAACCCTCTTCTGAAACTAGATTCCTTCTTCTTCTCCTGCTCAGCTTTCACCATACTTATTTACAACATGTTAACATATGATAAGAACAACGATGAAACAACATATTTGAATCCATAAAAGAGATACAAACTTTTGTAGTTGTTTTTTATACGTTTTTCTTTTTCTTTGTCATCTAATTAAATATTTTTTTCATTGAATTTAAAAAATAAAATAAACTTTTCAATCTCTATTCACGTTACACTTGTTGATGAGTAAAAATCTTCTTTTACTAAATATTTAGTACCCAAAATCTAGATTAACTTTTATTTTAGTTACCCAAATTTACTACTGGTGTTTTTAGTCCTTCGTATTTTAAAATTGATATTTTAAGTCGATCAAATTTAGAGTGATTTTTTTAGTCCTCCAAATTATGAAGTTATACTTCTCAAATTTATCAGTGGCTTTTAGAGTTTTCTAATTTGAAAACAATTTATTTTAATTTTTAAAGTTAGTATTGTTGTTCACTTAGCTAAAACGTTTTTGATTTGAAAAAGATTATTATAATCGTGTTCGAAATATCTTTATTACTTCTCTCTTTGAAAAATCATTTCTTTTTTTAATTTGAGGGAATACAACTTCAATTTTAATTTTCGTGGACTAAAAAAATCAAATTTAAAGTTTGAAGAACTAAGAAAATCATTTTTAAATTTGAGAGATTAAAATAAAACTTTACCAAAATTCAATAGATTAAAAAATTATTTTAACCAACAAATGAAAAAGTGATTTTTCATGTTATTATTTTAGTTATATCTATCATTATTAATGTGGAAATGGTTAGTCTCACCAACAACAAGAGTAACACCTACAGTGCCAAGGGGCCAATGTGAGTATTTTAAGAAATTAAGAGCTAAAAAAGATAATTTCTAATATGAATGACTAAAAGAAAAGGTGACCTAAATTTAAAGGCTAAAAGCATGTTTAAACCTAGATCAATTATTAATAAATTGAAAAAACACTTTGCACCATGATTGTAATTAAAAACATAAAAAACAGAGAAATAGAAGGCTATTCCAAAGTGCTCAAGCCAGGTTAATACAACAAGCTTTGTTGTACAAACTAACTTGTACCAATTGAAATAGACACAACTTTCGTTGTCCTTATCGCCAAAGGCAATGAAGAACAAGAACTTGTAGTTGTAGTTTATATGTCAGTGGTCACATCAGTACAAACACAATTTTACACCATCTGCTAGTTTTCTCAGTTCATTTATTGTTGAGTTGATATAATAAACGGGTCATCTTTGACTCTTGGCAATTGAGGATATCATAGATTTGTACTACACTGTGTGCATGGAAATATAGTGCTTCACCAAACCAAAATATCAACATCTTTGCACAAGTTCATAATATTAGATATTCTATAGAGGATAAAACACCATAGTGCTTGACCAGTGCAGGTTTCACCTGTTGAGAGGGTTCACATTTTTAATTTGTTGAATTTGCTGATAATATATATTGAAACATACTCCTTTCTTTCTGTTTTTGGCTCAAGAACATATTCCTTCTTTATGGCAACAAACATTAAGTCTACAACATAAGATTATAAATTTTTCTTTAACCAAAATTAACCCAATAAACGAAAAGCACCTGGGTAGAGGCAACCCCTTGCTATAAGATTTTGATCCCACATTCGGTTGGTCAGACAGCCAAAATCATCGTGGTAAACTACTAAGACTAGAATGTTTGGCAAAGCTCGTTTCAATTGAAAAAACAAAAAATGAACTTATGTAAAGCTAATTTAACCCAAGAATAGAATCAAACTCAATGCATATATGTTAGCATGACCACAAAGGTTAGATTATTAGCTTGAACTCGAAGGTGATTTTTGGGCTACATGATCTACTTGGTTAAATTACTTTCCTATCAATCAGACACAATGAAACATATACCTAACCCCAGACAACCCACCAACCAATCATATATATATTGGGAAAGAGAAAAAGTTAAAGGGTAGGCTACCTCTTTCCAAGGTAAGGGCACAAAGCCTTGGCAAAGGCAACCAATCAAATAATTAATGAGAAAAATACAAGCTCTGCATACGCTCCACCATCTTCTTTATGCATGAGTGGCTGTGGGCCTGAAACAATCGATGTTGCACAATCCAACAGATCTCACCATCTCCCCAAAGCTGCAACCACAAAACAGAAAAGTAAAAAAAAAACATCATCACTGCATCAATTTAACTCGCTAAACTACATTGAACAAGGTTTGTATCTGACCGGTCAATACTATTTCTAGCTTTTTCAGGTATATCTGCTCCATGATATGCCTTCTCAGGGCGATCTATACTCTTCCTTGATTTATCTCTCCGGTCTATGCTGGCTCTTGACTTCTCTTTATGGTCTGTGACTGTGCTTGCACCAGGCTTTTCTTTGTGATCAATACTCCTCAAATTCTCCCTAAGATCCATGCTCGGTCTGGATTTCTCCCGAAAATCTATGCTGTTCCTAGGTTTGTCCTGTGGATCAGGAATATGACCAGATCCAGTTTTTTGATGTAGTGACTTCTCGATGACTGTAACGAATTTCTTGAGGTGCTTTATATATTGAGGGTAAAGTTCCAAATCACAGTGATTTCCTCCTTTAATCCACAAGGGCTCATACTTTTGTTTACAATTTTCCCAAAGTTGCTTCCCATGGGAGCAATCCACTACATCATCAGCTGTTCCCTAAAATATAAAAGGCAATACAAAGAACCATCACACTCTATAAACACAAGTGAAGTTGAAACACAACCTTTAGTTGCATCTTGCAATTCGTATAAACACTTACATAGTTGAGCAAGGAAAGAAACAATCTAACCCATAAATATGTTACCAAATATCTAAAATAAATACTGACCATATGCACGCAATTGGTGTACTCACATCACAGTTTATCACTCAAAAGAACATTCTAACCCATAAATATTTCCAAAATATATAAATACAAAGACTGGCTGAAACGCTGACCAATAACATGATACTAGCATACTAATTGGAGCATGAATTTCAAATACTTTGGCCTATTTGAGACAGACAAGTTAGTTGTGGCTGGAAAATAATATAGGAAGCTCAATCAGTGATCAGCAACAACAATGGTCAAGAATCAGCAATTGACCACCTAATTTATAATCAGAATATCTAAAATAACATTAGCAAGTTCATATATTATGATCCAATGAATTTATTAAGTGGGAATGATAAGAGCATGTACAGAAACCAAACCAAAATTATAAACACCAGCTACAAATATAAGTTAGGGAGAAGTAGGAGGAGAAAGTGACCTAGTGCACAAGGCTCCTTCATATTGGGGTCTGGGGAGAGTAGACGTAAGCAAAATACACACTGACCAAAGAAATATTTAACAAGAAACTATAGAAAAGAAGTCATATAATTATTCCAAACAGCATCTTCTATGCAATGGTATATCTACTTTCTAACTATAAATATAAGTACCGTCAGAAATGAGAAGAATACTCACGTGAATCACAAGAACGGGACAACTCACCAAGGGAATTTTATCAATGTTCTGCATCAAAAGCAGATCAATAATATTAAAATGGACGAAAATTGAACATTGTCGATTATGATTCACCCATGAGCATTGAAATAGGTTAAACCTTATAAATGTCAAACCAGTATGTGCGCTTCACAGGATACATAACACGAAGACCAGATAAGATTGGACTGTGGAGAATCACTGCCCTAAGGTTTGGTAAACGAGAAGCCAAATCTATAGTTGGTCCACTACCAACAGATTGCCCATACAAAACAATATCTTCCTCTTTTGCCCCATACTTCTCCTGCAGGCATTTATAAACAGCTTCTATATCTGCATAAGTGTTCTGCTCACTAGGCTGTCCAGAAGAAAAAATATCAAATTGTTAACCCATGCTATGCTATCATGCAGGAACCAATCTCTCATTAATCTATATACCCAATTTCTTTCTTCATTTTTCCTCTTTTATCATTATTAAATTTTTTTCAGTAAAAATCTTTATTAAATTTAAAACAGATTACTTATCTTTTTCCTAAGAGATTCTAAAATTATACTCTCCCTCCTTTTCCTTTAAATATAGTGTCCCCCTATGAGTTACACTTTAATCCTTTTCAATACATACGAGCTTCTTAAAAAGAAGTGAATAATTAGGAATAATATTTCTCCCGATGACATTTGATCTTGTTTCAACTTTCAGTGCATCGACAACTAGTTCTGAACACCATATTACTGATTTTACTATTTTAGAAGATATAATAAAGTTTTAAATACATTTAACATCGACTTTGAAATTTGTCTACAATAACAAAATTGATGGTAGCTGTTCAAGACTAATTATTATTAATCGAGTCAGGAATCAACATTAGGTGGGGAAATCTCTCTAAAACTTACTTACATTAGAATGAACTCAAATATTTGTCTTTCATGAGAGCTGTGTATTCTAAAATAAAACGGGAAGAGGATGTAATACAAACATCTTTAAAGGAGGGGAATACAGTTTCTTTTGATGTTACTTAAGTAAAATCTGACTAAAATTTTGTTATCATAAAGATTTCATTAAACAGTCATGAAAATCTGTGTTAATACAATAATTTATTGCATTTATTTAAATTAAAGCTTACTATTAAATTAAAATGATAGTCAAAATAACGGTTAGTATTTGAAGTTTAAATGAAATAATGTGTTTGAATACCAGTTGACAGTTCCAAACCAACTTTAATCTTCCATCGCACGTTATGTCAAACATATTTGACATTTTTTTTTTCTCCATCATATTAGAAACAAAAAGCAAAATTGACCCCGAACTTTAATTTAATTAAACGCTACAATGAGTTAATTTCTCTTAACTCTCATTAAGTTCAACACATGTCAAGTTCCTAACTATTATCCAACACACACTAAGGAGTATAGTATTTTTAAAATTAAAAAAATCTGCCTAAAAAAAATCTTATATTATAAATAAAAATACACAACTTGGAAAGCAATACTCTCACTCTCAATGAGATATTTTCAATATTCTTTCTTTTGAATGCCAGCACCTAAACAAAAAAACTCTCTCAAAACAGTTTTTCTTTTATTTTATTAATTAATATTAATGTATTTATATATAAATTTTTGAATTACATGTACCTAATTCTAAATTAAATTTCAATACTTTCTTACAGAAAAACTACCAACAGTTAAAAATAACCTTATATCACAGTTTAAAAATTAAATTAGTTATTCTAAATATAAAATATTGTTTTATATATTTAAGAATAACTAATAGATTCTTACATATTAAACTTACTAATATAAATATATAATACAAGTATACATACCTTCCCAGATGACTGTCCATATCCAGAATAGTCATAACTACAGAGAGGAAAACAACAGACATTTTATCAGAAATTGCCATAGGCTTCCGGTTAGGTGCAGAAATAGAACAAACAAAACCCCATTTCAGCCTCCTCTCTAAAAAGAGGAATGGGTGTAGTCTAAAATTCAATCCTTAAAGAAGAAAATTAGGTCCCCAAATACAATTAACCAAAGGTATAATTCGATCAACAAATGCTATTTCAGGAAACCATGTGACAATTTCAATTTTCCAAAAATTTAAGAAAACTATGTTATCTCTCTCACAATTCACGACCTAATTTTGCCATTTAAGAAATTATTCGGTCTTTTGCCAATTTAGTGAAAGAGGAACAAATTTGACTTGAAACATGAAAAGTAGAAGTTCTTTCCCCCCAAAACTAGCTTCAGTTTCCTTAAAATTTCATTCAGAACCATGTGGATGAAAAAAAACTTGAATTGTTTGCACTATGAAGTAATTAAGAAACAAAGAAAAAGTCTAAAAGGGTAAAGATAATCTAAATATGGAAGCAAAATTACATAAATAAGATAACAAATAACCAAAATTGCTTTATAACTGAATGAACAAATGGGTAAAGGAAAAAAAAAAATGAAAGGTTTGAGAAAATAACCCCATGAGGTTAACTCGGAGGTGGAGACTCAGTTCGCTGAACAACTCGTACATCTGACCCAGATCAGCGGCGTTACCGTGCGAGTAAAGCAAAGTCAACGACGCTGTCGGGTTCTTAATATACATCGCCACAACGCTGTTCCCTCTCTCCGTGCGCACCTTCAAAACGTCGACGTTTTCCCTCGTCGCCACCTCCACCATCTTCGCCCTCCCCTCCGCCTCCTCCGCCACCGTGTACGACGGCGGATCCGGCGGAAAGAACGCAAACTTGGCCGCCATGGACGACGTGACCGCTCCCATCGAAACACGGAGAAAAAAAAGGAAAGAAACAGAATATTTTAAAAATTAAAAAGTAAAATTAAAAAATTAAACTTTAGGCTAATTTTGAAACACTGAAGCTGATTGTTGAGAATGAATTAATAATGGAAGGTTTTGGGGTGTGAGTGGAGGTGAGTGATTATATTCATGTGGTGGCCTAGGGAGTGTTTGGTTCCAGAGACAAACACAAAAGGAAAGTAGCGTTTTAACGTCTTATTTTAGGGTTTTTCTTTTTGGATAATCACTCACTTCTCTTCTTTTCCAAAGTCTATTCATTCTTTCTTAAAAGTATCAAAACTCAAAAACAATCTTTTTTTTCTTCTTTAACGATCATATTGATTAATATTCATTTTCGAAATAAATCAATGTAAAAGACCTTATATATAAATTAACTTTTACTTGTAGAAAAAATTATCTTACTTTTCTTTTTTTCCTAAAAATACTTATAAGAATGTATTTAAGTATATGTTTAATGTTCACATTTGCATAACATATTTTTTGTAATACTCTAATTCTAAATTTAATCAATTTTCTCTAAAAAAAAAAACATTATAAGATTTGATAAAACATAAATATTTCATATAAAAGAATTAAGATATTGTTTCTAATTTAAAATTATAGATATTTAGATGTTCTTCTTATTTTAAAATTATATTCTTATGTTCAAGAAGTGTATAATTTATGTATAAAAATTTGACTATCCAAATGGTTCATATATATATTTATTTATTTATTTATTTTTATTGATTAAAAATAAATAAATATGAGAAACATATATTTCAAATCCCTAAACTAATTCTCAAATATATTTTTAATTTGTTAAGTTTAAATTTTAAAATTAAAATTGTAGATAAAATATTCTTCAAGAAATCAATTTTTATATATATATTTTTTGGATTTTGGTGTGAATGAGCTGTGTTGGGGAGCGTGGATTTTGAGAGGAGGGATTTCTGGCGCTGATAAAGAAGGTGGCACGTGCGAGAGGAGGGAATGATTGCGTGCAACGCGACTCATGGTCACAGTCTCTCTATGTTCGCCACGTGTCCATTTTTAAATTGGGTTGTTTTTGGAAGTTGAATCGAACAAAAGATTCTGCACCTTTTACTTAAATCATTACTACCTGATAACACATACCTTTAATTTTTACTTTTCTTATGTATAAATTAAAGATTTAAATAAGTAACTTAATTTCTCCCTTTTTAAAAAATTTATTTTTCAGTCCATATTAAAATTTGTATATTTTTTTTTCTTTAGGTTTATATTATATATATATGTGTTTGTTTTTAGACCAACATTTTTTAAATTAAAAATAATAATTAGTTTTCCATAAATTAAAATAAATTTATGTGAGTTAAAATAAAAGTTTTAAAAAATTATATCAGATATTTTTTATATATTAACTTATATGTAAGTTAATTTAAACTTTTTTATTGTTCTTTTAAAAAATTCTGCGGAAGTTTATCCAATGAGACAAAATAAAGTTATACATATATAAATGTATACAATAGTTTTAATCTTTGTTTTTTTAATTTATAAAGATTAAAAAATAATAAATAATATATAAGAACTAGAAATTAATTCTTAGTATGGAAATTAAAAGACAAAATATATACAACTGTACAATCTTATGAGTAATTAAACTAAAATAAAATTAGTAATTATTTTGAAAAAAAAATAGTTATATACAATCTCTAAAGTGATGTTTTGACCATTATTCATTCAGGGGTTTCTGAGCATAGTTTTGATAAGATTATTATTATTTATACACAAAAATGTAAAATATAATGAAATGTCAAGATAAATAAAAACTAAAATATCTTTAAGCTAAAGAAATACAAAATATAAAAAAGAAACTAGTCAATAAAACATAAATTTTGACAGCATCATTAAAATGGTCAGATAATTTATAATACAACTTTTTCTCTAAATTACTCTTATATGGAATTATATTTTCTAACTACAAGAGACATAAAATTAACTATTCTTCAATTACTTTATTAAAATTTTATTTTTAAATATTTTTACATTGAATAAACACAAAAGATAAATTAAAATATACTAAAATAAAATTATTTAATCACTTTTTTAGTTACAATATTTAATAAAAAATTATAATATTTTTTAAGTTTAAAAAAAATCAACACAGGCAACATTCACCTCTGTTTTTTTTAATACAAATAAAGGGGGGAATAATATTATTAATATAATTCAAAATTCAAAATAAGAGAGTGAGTTTTTCTCCAAATTATATATATATATATATATAATTTTAATAAATATCTAATAAAAAATATTACTCCTTTAAAAAAAAATATTTTAAAAGTTCATCTCTAATGCCCAATTAGAATATATCTAAGTTCACTTAAAATTAATATAAAAAGTAATAGCTGTTGTTGATATACATAATATTTTTAGTTAAAAACTTAAGATTATATAATTCTTACTTATTTATTCATATGAAACAAATGATAGATAAATTGGTTGAATGAATTTTATCTAGCTTTTCTTTCTTATAAAGATAATAAAACATACTATTATATGAAATTAAATACAATAATTAATTACATTATGTTAGATTACTTAAAATATAAAGAAGGTTTTCAAAGTTAAAATATATAAAAATATTTTTTAATTATTTAAACAATACAAAGCATGAAATTAATCCTCTACCTATGTCAGATTAAAAAAAGTTTTTTTTTCCAAAATTATAACTAAAAATAAAATAAAAGGGTAAATTTAAATTTTTAATTTTAAAATTCAACTGCTCTCTTCTTTTCATTAAACAAAATAAATCATAATAATTAATATCTTTTAAGATTTCTCTTCTTTTCGTTAAACAAAATAAATCATAACAATTATTATCTTCTAAGATTTCTCTCTGAAACATAATGTAAGAGAATATATGTTTAAATTGTATGTGATATCAATTTATTTCAAATATAATCATTTATAATATATATATATATAAATCATTTTTTAAAAATAAAGAAAAATTAATTATTAGATATCTTATAATTATCTATACCTATATATAATATATAATTTATATGATGATTCCTTTTTAATTGATATGAATTCTTTTTCTAGTTTATTTTTATATTAATATTTAATTTTATTATTATATTATGGTTATTGCGTTATTTTTTATTTTTTCTAAAACATATTAAAACCGTTAGTAATTTTGAATGTAGAGTAGTTTTTTTTAGTTTAATTTTCTGAAATATATTACATTTCTTCTATTTTCAAACTGTTGCTGTTTTTCAAGCTGTTTTTCAATTTAAATTTTTGGGATTTTAGCAGTATTCTTTCTCTCTTCGTCCTTTCTCACTTTATTTCTTATATTTCTCTCAAATCTCTTAAAACTTAATAATATGACTCGCATGCTCTATGTGTCTCTCGTATATACAGATACATATAAATCTATATTTCATTTAAGATTGAGAAAGTAATTGTAAACTGAATAATTGGATTTTTTTATTTTAATTTTTTTTCTTTTTCTCCTAATGTTCGATTTCAGGTTTATGATCAATAATCTATTTGTAAAAAATTCTCTAATATTATAATAAATATTTGATATTCTGCACAATTAATATTATAATAATAATATATATTTATTTAATTTGTTGTGCAATTTATAGATTATGTGGATCGACCGACATTCAATATCAATATTCTGATTTTATCCGCTAAACCGTACAAGAGAAGAAAATACGTTTCTATAGGAAAATAAATTATAATGTGTTTAAAGTAAAAATAAAAATTATATTATATATGATATTATAATGAATATTTATATGTGGTGTGTAGAATGTGTTTGAATAATGTAAGAGTTAATTTATGTGTTCATATTTGGAGGTTTTCATTGTTGGTCGGATTGAAAATGGAAACACTCTGTTTTTTTAATTAATAATTATTTTTCTGTTTTTTTTATTAACTAATCTAAGAAAAGTTGTCACTTCATGTCTTGTTTTGTTTGTAGTTTTGCAGTGGAATTTGAATGAAACTTTGTTTGTTTCCTTTTTTACTTTAATAATTTTGTTGCACATTTTAAGTTGGGCTGTAACGTGTTGTACCGACATGACCAAACACATTTTGCAAAGAAAATCCAAACTAAAAACATATCAAAGTCAATCCATAACATTATAAGTTATTTTTCTTATTTTTATAAGAAAAAATATATTTATTTTTCTATATATTTAAATTTCGGTTTTATTTAAATCATTTTGATTTTTAAAAACCATAATATGCTGTGAATTTAATTCCTGAAAACATAAAAAAATAGCATTTCAATGTGTACAAAAATAAAAACTGACTTTTTGTAACAATATTTATCATTAAAATTAAACTTAAGTATTAGTCATATCAGGTTAGGTCGGAATCATATATTCCTAACTCGATTTTAAATGAGTCTGGTCGTTTTACGCTGAAATCAGCTAGGACTTTTTTCTTGGATTCAGGAGTTCCATGTGGTTGGGGCAAATTTATTTTATCTTCATATCTTCCGCCTTCCAAAACTCTGGTTCTTTGGAAAGTTTTTCGTGGGTGACTTACTACAGATCAACATATTAAAAATAAATGTTAACATATTTGTTCTATGTGTACGTTTTGTGAATAGCACGAAGAATCTATTCAACATTTATTTTTTGAATGTTCTAATGCTTTGCGTATTTGGAGTTGGGTTCGACAGATTTTTCCTACTTCTCATTTCTTTAATAAGGATGATCTTCTCTCTTTTATTAAGAGTGATGATAGTCCTTTGATTAAATTGACTAAGTTTGCTGTGATAACTTTTTCTATTTGGATGACATGGCGTATGAGGAATTATGCTTGTTTTCAGGATAAGATTGAGGTTTATACGACAATTTCAGTTATTAAAGATTTAACTCGTCTAGTGGGTAATTCATCTAAAGCTTCAATGAAATGAAGAATGATATGTTGGATTTCAATGTGATCAAGTTTTTTTGTATTAATACTCGTACTGGTAAAGTTCTTCGTCCTCTTCCTATTATATGGGAGTTTCCTTCACTAGGCTGGGTTAAAACTAACACTGATGGAGCTGCTAGGAGATATCATGGTCTTGCTACTTGTGGAGGTATTTTTCGTGAGAGTATGGGAGAATTTATTGGAACTTTCTCTGTGTTTTTTGAAGTTCAGACTGATTACTGTGTTTTATGGGGTTATACATGTTATGGAGGAAGCTCAAAAGATGGAGTTTTCTAATGTCTGGCTAGAATGTGATTCTGCTTTGGTTTGTGTTGCGTTTGTTGCTAGGACAAATGTTGCTTCGTAATCGATAGAGTACTTGTCTTAATTACTGTGGGAAAATCAGGTTTAGGGTTACTCATATTTTCCGTGAAGGGATGTGTGTGCTGATAAATTGGCTAATTTTGGATTTATTCATAGAGAATCTTTTAATTGGTATAGTATGTTATTAGAATTCTTTATGAATAAATATAATATACCTATGTATCGTTTTTGTTAATATATGAGTTTTGGTTTAGTCCCCCATATTTTTGTATTTTTCTTTTTTAATAATATATTTTTTTATCTGATAACAAATGATTGTTGTTACTTGAGGTGTCAGAATAACTGAGACGTCAAGTTTCATAGTGATGCCTAATATGAAAACTTTTATTTAAAAAAACTTAAGAATCAATTTGATACTAACTTATATTTTTTAAGGATTATAATTGGATATTATGTAATAATAAAGTTTAGAAACCAATTTTTATTTATTTACACATTTAAAGATTAAATTAGTTTTTGTTTTTCAATAACTAAATCAATACTAGTTTACAATTATAATGATAAAAACACTCGTTTGCCCATTAGTTTAGTTATTTCAGAAAAAAAAGTTGTCCAATTTTTTTTATTATTTCTAAAATGCGTCATATTTTTTTTTTAAATCTAAACACTTTTTAAACTATTATTTTATTTTATTTTATAAAGTACTATTTAAAAAATTTAAAATATAAAAAGTGATATATTTAAAAATTATAAAAACCATAAAAAATATTTTTCTTTGTAAAAGTTAAAATTAAATTTTAAATAAATGTTAGTAAACCTATTATCTGTTTGCAATAAATAAAACATATTATATATATATATATATATATATATAAATTACAAACCAACATATTAAACTTTTAAAATATAAAACATAACTATATACATAAAATATAAAAGACACATCTCTTTATTAATGTTTAAATGAGTGTCTTTCATTTGTATATGTATTTATTTATATTGTAAAACATGATCATGCAATTAGCAAATAATATAAAAGAAGAAAATGGGCAGTTAGTGTTTTAAATCATTGCATATTAATTAATTAATAATAATAATCTGACATATTTATTATTTACTAAAAACATAAAAAACATTAATTAAATGTTCAAATATTTGACTATTCTTAAAAGATGATATTAAGTTCAAACTTATAAC
>Ga0123342_1003026_pt1 | contig 27423 bp, 17 predicted proteins | sample Turbeawhitnodule_FD_89960 | JGI IMG/M metagenome (GOLD analysis project Ga0123342, IMG submission 89960) | Root nodule microbial communities of legume samples collected from Mexico - Turtle bean Mexico white nodule | ecosystem: Host-associated > Plants > Roots > Nodule | place: Mexico: Nepantla...
AAAAAAAAAAAAAAAAAAAAAAAAAAAAAAAAAAAAAAAAAAAAAAAAAAAAAAAAAAAAAAAAAAAAAAAAAAAAAAAATATATATATATATATATATATATTCTCGTCGGTTGATTCTAGTGTGAAGTTCCACCTTCGATCTATCTCTTCTAAAATCTGTTATACGTCTTGTTGCACTTAAATATGGTTCCGTTGAAACAGAGAGGGTTCTACCTGAGTGTCTCAAACCCCTTTTATAGCTTATCTCTTATAACAGCTTTTTATCATGAGAATCTAATCTCAACCGAAAGCATATGTGACAGAAAAACATTCTGTTTATGGGCACCATCACTCACAGTGCTACAGAATAAAAACTTATGTCTACTCAAAGCATAAAATAACAACAGAAAAACCATCTTCCAACAGGGCACCACCTCAGGCACTAATAGTAGGAAAATACTTTGTTTACTTGGACACCTTATCATGGTGCAACGTTATCTTTTCAATATGCATGCAATTTAACCACTACTTGTCCTAAAACACACACTTAAGTTAAAATATATTCTTCTAATAACCTTATATTAGCATAAAATAAACCTACTATCTTAATTATTACAATTTTAAATAAATTTATTAAACAAATATAAAAAAATAATAATCCAAACTTCGACCTAGGGTTATATTTCTCATTAAATAAACCAAACTCATTTTGTCATCTGCTCTATTATTTTAATAATTTGTGTCATGTCTGTTGGATTCAGAGCCTGATCCAATGTCTTTCGCGCATGACTTAAGTTAATAAGATATTGAAATTAGCTATATTATCTTACGAAAACATTATTTTATTTTTCTATAAATGTTCATAAACGGGTATTTATGTTTAACTTAATTTCTCAAGTATTTAGTACTTCATTAACATATTTAGGTATTAACTATTAAGAAATTATTAGAATACAGATATAAGATTATTCATGTATTAAACATTAGAGAATTTGATTAATATTTTTCCCTTTCAATTTACGATAAATTAATCCTTAAGTCTTTTAAATTCATTTTTTTTATTTCTCTTAATTTAAAAAATGTTGTTTTAGTCATATTAAGTTAAAACGTAAAAACTTATTATTTAATATAAAGATTTTAATGGTATTTGAGATAGAGACGGTATTTTTAATTATAAAAAAATATTTTAAAATTGTATAATAGAGAACAAATTTATTTAAAATTTAAAGAATATGTGAATATTAAAATATAATAAAGTGATTTCTTTTAGGGTGGTAGTTTGCTTTCTTAATTTTGTATATGCAAGTGTGGGCTAAGGGATGCCAAAGGTCAATTGATGACTCTCTTTTTCTTTACTTAGGGCTTAGATAATCATTCATCCTCTTCTACATGCATGCACTTACCACTCGTGCTCTTCTTCAACTTTGCTTACAATAATGGCTTTGCTCAAAGATTTATGACACCCAACGTGTATCTTGTCGGTCTACCTTTTTGCCAAATTATGCCTTCAAATAATGGCCCTACACATCGATTCACTAGAAAAAAAAAACTACTTTAACTGCATGCACACCCTTGGGTGAATATGGTCACATCCATTCAACATATCCCAAAAAATAACCTATGATGCTTAATGGATCACAATCATTATCATTGTATAATGGTTTTGGTGGAAATTTCTGTTTGGTGCATGGGATGAGTATTGGAATGTGACATGTTGGAACAACTTTTGTGTATGTGAGAAGAATTAAGGAAGAGTTACTTGAAATAGTCATCTCTTTCGTTTTCCTCTTCCACCCCCTCTTAAACACTGCAATTCTGCTTATGTGGTGCGAATGCATAACGCTGGAGATTACTCTGGCAGCCGGAGATACAACACACACAACGGGTATGCATAGAAAGATAAGCAATAAATGACATACTTTTTCTTCCATTTTGCCATTAATTTCAGCTAGTATAATATGTGGAAGATATCGAACGGATGGAAAGAGTGCAAAAAGTATTTATATACAAAAAAATAAATTAGTGGAGAATAAGATTTGGCCAGATAAAATATAGGCAGAAAATGTAAAGCTTCACGTCAATAGGCCAAAGTTCAGAAAATATTAGGGAAACATGAAATGAGGGAGGAACAAAGATCAGGACCCAAGACAAACATTGATAAGAGTAGCAGCCTTGAGAAGGAGAGCTCAACATCAACCTACGCCCAAGATCTAAACGGGGCCACGAGAGGAAGAAATGGAGTGGTTGAAGTCAAGTTAAATTGAACGAATACATAATTGTAATCACTCATTACTGTAAAATGTAAAAAGGTGTTTAGATTACAGTTTTATAACTGTTAACCGACAATTTTACAATCGTAGTTATGCATACCCGTCTAAAGTAATTTAATATAGACGACAACTTCAACAGTTATCTATATTTTTTCATATAGGCGATGAATGTTGTCTAAATTTTCGTCTATTCATACAGGTGATGGTGTCTTGACCAACCGTTGTCTAACTTGTGTCGTGTAAAGAACACAGAAGGGGAAACATAGGAGACGGTTATATTGTCTGAATCGTTGCCTATGCTCTTGTTGTGATGTGAGTTGAATAGGTACAAGACACGGAACAACATATAAGGAGGCTTAAGGACAGTTCAATGGAGGACATTGTCATCCAAATGAAGAGCCAAACTCATAAGAATCATGAGTGCCATATCCTTACACACAAATATAGGGCGAAAATGGAAAGAAAAACAAGATCAACACATGAACACAAGTAGAAACACAATATAACATAAAAATAGAAGATACACACTTAAACCGAATAGAATTGAACAAGGAATACAATCTATCGAATGAAATTACCAATGGAACAAGTTTAACCGATTAGAATCAAAGAACAAAGCATAGGAAACAAAGCTACCGATTGAAATTTGCTAAAACATGGAAATGGAGATGAATGGAAGAAGGAACTTAATTGATGGAAGATTTGAATGAGATGGAGTTGGAGAGGGACACGCCAGTTGGTGTTGAAAGCTCCAAGATGAGTGTGTGATTGCCGCCACTTGTAGCCCTCCAAAGCTCACAAGATAAGACTAGGAATGAGATCAAATCTCACAAAGCTCTCTCTCAATTTGAGTAGAGTTTCTTTACTTAAAATTCAACTTTCAACTTGTGTTTACAATGACCAAGCACCTCTATTTATAGCTTTAGAGGGCTGAAATGAAAATGAAACAAATTCAAACTTCCCTCCCAAATGTAATTCAAATTCGGCGCCTAGCTAGACATGAGGAAGGTGTGACCAATTTTCTAATTTTGGCACCTCCTAAAGTACTCCTACACCATCCCCCTAAGTCACATGGACAATGTGACTTTATTTTGTATTTTAACACTCCTTATTTAATATTCACACCTCCTAAAACTATACAAAAGTAATTATAAGAAGAGTCATCAAATGATGCTCTTCACCCAATGCTTTAGCCATGCTCTTAGTGATCCTTTGGGCTTGGGCCCCCTCTTGGGCTTGGGCTTCATACGCCTCCTCTACTTTGTTTCCGTCATGTTGTGTATGACAAAAGATTCACATATGCATTGGTTATAGTCAATCGTCACCTATATTGTCTTGTATACTACGATTTTAGTCAAAATTGTTGCCTATATGTTTTTTTTATATTCATTTTCTTTATTACGTTTCTACTTCTTAATTAACCTGTATTGTTTAAAACCTTAGATAAATTCAATAATAATGAAAAAAATATTATAAATACTTATAAAAATAATATAATGAATCAAACGAAATTATAAAGTAATGTGTAAAGTTAAAATTTCAATATACTATATCATATAAACCAAAATTAAAACTAAACAACCTTTGATTTAACTATTTTGATCATCATATAAGCTAGAGTGTTATAGAATCTAATGAAATATGTGGTCCAAGAATTCCACACATAGTCCATTGATTCTGAATCTAGTGGTTGAATATCCATAAAATATTGCATCACAAAATAAGTTCAAATTACTCTATAAACTACACACATAGTTTTATATAAACAATTAGTTAAACATGATTACGTTATCCTAACCACTGTCTATTACGACTCTTACAATGGTTGTCATACATTGCATTACATAATAGACACATTCATACCTTCTTGTTTGTTTATTGCATTACAATTCAATATTAATGAAAACTTAGTAATGATATTTATTTAACAAGATAGGAAATTAATAATGAAAATTACGATTGTTGGGAACCCCCCATCTGCCAGGGTGGGTGACCTAGTGCATCCTTCAGGCGGTAGCAGCCGAACTAACAAGAAGAGGAAGATGGAGACCACAACTCAGTCTCAGCACTGTACCCCGAGGCATCCATTTCCACCTCCTCCATCTCCAATCCGAATGAGCTCTATATTGTCTGTCGCCACTACTGAAGACCACAGGTCGCTGCTTAGTGGAGGTCTTCACTTTGCTAAAGGTGTTCAAGTTAGCTTGACGCCAAATAGGGAGAATGTGGTGCGGTCGACACCGCGTCGAGAATTAATATCGGCTTGCATTGAGTTGCAAGCTCAAGCCTTGGTGCTGACACAGCTGGTTGCTGATGAGGTCGATGAACAGGCTTTCGAGGAGATCTTTTGACTCAAGCACAAGCTCTCATATGCATATTTAAGTACAAATGTTATCGATCCTAACCAAGTTCATTCCAAAACTATTTGTTTCCAACGCCCACTTTCCAAGTAACAATGGCATCAAAATAGTTATGCTCTTCCTCTACCCTAAAAAGCCTTCCCCGAATCCCTCTACCACCAGGAATTATACTTTGACTTTTGCCCTCTTTTTTATAGACCACTGGTATTCCTCCCAACATATGTATGTTTAGAGCTTGTCTAACCATACCTGACAACCTGCTTTTTGTTTTTAATCAGCAATAAAAATTTAATAAATAGAAGTACTCGGAGTACTCCAACCCATGTACAAAAATTCCCTATGCTATAGAAATGAGGTTTACAGATAAAATACCAAAACATAGCCATATTCTACACATATAATTCTGATAAGCTTACACCTGACAACCCCTTTGATGGAGATCCATCAAAGCCACCACAACTTGGGTCGAGAACATCAAAGAAAATGTAACATTATTGAAGGAAATCGTACAACGTTTAAGTTTTCCTTCTTATGTGCCTTTTAAATAATTGTACAAAGTAGAGTAGACTATTATTTGGGCCTTGTATTTGGTTCATGAATAGTTTAATTTAAATAACCTAACCCTAGGAGAGTGAGTTGGTGACAGACTAGGGTATATAACTTAACTTCGGTGCCAAGATGGTGCTAACTTAGAGCTAGGTGGTGCCATCTTCCATGTACCACTTGTCACTCTCTCAATGGAGAGAATTTGAAGGTTGGGCTGCAAGCTACCTTTGCCACATGTCAAATTGTGAGTGGAGAGGATTTTGTGAAAATGGTTCCACAAGGTAGGGTGAGGATTAGGGTTTGAGGCTTCCTTTGTGAGCTTCCTTTCCTATAAATAGAAGTCTTTTGTACATAAAATTCAAACTTTTATTGAGTAAAGAATTACAACCAATTTGGTTTTCGCATTCCTCTTTCAAAGTCTCTCTCAACTCTTGTTTCTACTCTCTTAGTGAGTAAACTTAAGGAAAAGCTAGAAGGTTGGCCTAACCTTCTTCTTAGCAAAATTCTCCTTCCTTTTCTCACGATTTACATTGCTTCTAATTCTACTCCCTTCCACTGCATTCCTAATTCCTTCACACATAAGTTCAACCAAAAAATCAAGCTTAGAGCCAAGGATAGCTCTATCAAGTAGTATTCAGATCTTCAGTTAGAAAAAAATAGATAAGTCTTTGGTTAACTTATCATATACAAGTGTTCTTGTTTGTTATTTCCATCAATTTCTGTTTGTTTGCTTCAATTTTCATCGTTTGATTTGTTTTCCACAGTTTTATAGGTTGATATTCACATTTAATCATTTCAAAACACTTCCATTCTTTCATTTAAGTTAAAACGACAAAGTCACTAGGTTCTTCATTTTATAGTGCTGACCGCAAGTGTTTGATAATTGTTCTTGAGTTTTTATCACTTTTAATCGTTTAAACTTTTGTAGAATCACTTTCTTTTCCATTTATAATTTGTGCATGTTATTTCTAACATCATCTGACTTCTTAGTTGTCATCAATCTGTGAGCTTAGCATGGTTTACTAATTGTTTGTTAAAATATCTAGCTGAAATACACATAAACTATTTGGTGATTTATTTTGAGCCAAAATTAAGTGTATAAGTGTAGGTGCCTTATTATTTTAAAACCTTTCAGTTCTTGATTTTCTAATAGACCTTTAGTGAGTCTCATTAAACATAAATTGAATTATGTCTTGCTCTTTTGTTCATAATCATTGATTTCTTTAGGTTTTTTCCTTGCTGTTAAAACATTTTTTGTGACCTAAATACGTTTTCAAATTAAGTGAAATTTTATAAGCTTCAACATTTTATTGATCTTTTGTTAAAAATGAACGTCCAAAAAAACAAAATAGAAAAAAATAATAAATCATAAAATCTAGGATGTTGTGTGCTGAAAAGTGTGAGCGAGAAATTGTATTAACTCTTGGGTTTTAATTTACTGCAATTAATTCCGTGTGTCTTTTTATCTGAAATTTTGTATGAACATTACCTATTTTGTTAGCAAATTGTGGTTAACATTTGAACACAAAATAAGACCTAGAAAAGTTTGCATAATTCCTGGATGCACCAATATCAATTTTGATCTAGTCTTATTTTTTTTAATCAATTCTAGTGCCTTGGATAGGTTCCTTTTGAGTGTTGGCTATTTTTCTTAAGCTTTAATTTTTTGTTGTCATTTTATTGGAATTTGTTTCAATCTTGTTATTGTATATATTCTGAATTTGAGTTTATCTATCCAAAATAGCTTTTATTGATTTTGCTTCTTGGACCTGTAAAGTGAGTACGGTGCATCAAATTTGGAAGAGGCTACAACCAATTTCTAGCTACACTTCTAGAAGCTCAATTTGGCGTATTAGAGTATTATAAATGAAGACGAGACTTAAAGAATTAGCTGAACAATTGAGAGAGCCAAAGCATCTTATTATAGATGACTTCTAAATTGAGTGAAAAGAGGAAAAAATTGTATTTTGTAATTTTGGCTTGCATGCCTTGGAACCTTTGAGGTTTTATAGTTTTCTCTAAGACAATTCCATTGTACTTTGTAATAGTAAATTGTTCTTAGAATGGAAGTGTGTCAATTGTCTCCAAGTGTCAAATTGCACTTTCATATATGACCGTCTAGTTTTATTCCCACTTGCATTAATTTGTTTTTGATCTTTTAATTGATTCATTTGTTTACTTGTTATTGCTTTGTATGTCTCCTATTAGGAGCGTCTTTATATAAGACTTTTCTTTGGTCTATCGGTTTTTCAATAGCATCTTACACACAAGTAGGTTTCCAAAATTGTTTTGAAAATTATTTGAAGGAACATTTGTAAGAGTTATTTGAGGTAAGTTTTGGCTAGTAAAAACCTAGTATTTAAACAGTTCTAGTGCCTTACCTCTATTTTCTGGGAGTGAACATAGATTCAGTATTATCTTTGAACCTTTGATTAATTTTCACCAAAAAGAAAAAATATTTGTGAAAACCTTTCATTACTCTTGTTGAAAATATAAAAACATTTGTGAAAATATTTTGAACTTTAATGTCAACAATAAGTAATCATAGGCTTAAAAGTCATGAGACTGTCAATCCTAGGGATAAAAGGATAGAAAGCTTAAGAGAGAGTTACGAAACACTAGGAAAGAAATCTCTAATATTAAAAATATGTTTGCTCAATTTTTGGAAACCCTATTTTCCAAGTGAAGAGGTCTTTTGTAGCTACCATGATATGAATAACTACCCTAGCTCATCTTACCGTAGGAAGGTGTTGTAAGTTGATTCTTGCATGATTTAATCCAATTTTCACCGTGAGAAGTTGTGTGGATTGGCAACGAAAATGAAGTGGGGAAATGTGCACTAGTTGGAGTTGTTAAGGATTGAAAGGGAGAGGTCAGGTCAACTACTTTGAGATCTCTTACACTAGGTTCTATGGAACTCTAGCAAAGAAGAAATTGGAAGAGAATGAGTTATATGAGAAAAAAAATCATTCAATATCATCCAAATCTGATTCACAATAACCTTAGCCACTTATTTATACGATAAGAAGGAGCTACGTAGCGTGTGGAGCCATGGCAACTATGATGAGGGTTTATGAGTCTCTAAGTGACTGTGAGGTTCCTCTAAGAACCTTTGCTTGAAATTTACCAGTTTCTAGAGTTCTCTACGTTATTTCTATCCTATTCTAGAAATGACTCAAAAAATACAAGGGCTAAAGCAAATCTCATTCTACTATTTACAATTTTATACAAGTTTATACAATGTAAGAACTAAGATATCTTCTATTGAGCTTGGAAGTGGCCTATGCTCTTGGTAGTACGTTTGGTGGCTAGAAGAGTGATGATGGTCCTTCGTCATGCCTCCCTCTTAAAAAGGATATGACCTCAAATCCAGATTAAGATCAGGGATGCCACCTTATTATTGAAAAATGGTAATCATGTTCCTCCTGGTTCATGAATCCACTTGTAAAAAACAACAAATATAAGTATAATGCAAAAGAAATAAGTAAGGTGTCTGTGGGAGGATGGTGGATGACTAGAAGAAAGGTGTTGTTTTGAATGTTTCTTGTGTTTCTTGTTATCTAAGAAAGGTAAATAAGACACAATAGAAAGAGAAGAATGAACTACAAAAGAAGAAGGAGAAGTGGAAGGAGAAGAAGAAGTACATTGGTTAAATATTAAAAGCATACAAAGATTTTTTGACGAGGTGCCTTTAGACATTTCTTTTATTTTATTATGGTTTTCCATGTTTATTTTCTCATTTTCAAATTTTTTTAAATTAATTTCATTCTCTCTTACATGTTGGGGTGTAAGAGGACATCAAAAAAATTTATGGCCTTCAAAGAAGAATATGATTTTATTAGTGTTACCCTAATGAGATGTTCTATGGTCATATTGCCAGGGTCTACCAAGGATGATGTGTCCTATTTTCATAGGGACAATATCACACATTATGGTTTCTTTATATTTTCCAATGGTAATTGGAACACTCACTTGATTTTAAACTATAACACCCTTATCTTGACTAATCCAGTCTAATTTATAAGGTTGAGGATGGGGCATTGTTTGTAAGGCCAATTTTTAAAGTAATCTATAACTACAATAGTTTCAATAAGAGCCACTATCCACAATGACTGAAGAAATATTTTCAAGAACTTTACCATGTGTATGAAATAGATTCTCTCGTTGTGACTAATTGAGTTCTGGTGGGTGACTTTATAAAAGTCTTTGAACTACCAATAATTTACCTTTACAAGGTTGGATTTCTTCTTCAGAAGTCTCCACTTGACTTCTTCTTAACTAGAGGAAGAAGATGAAGTATCAATATTTTTAGTGTCTTGATCTTTTAAAATCAAGTTACGTTTTTTTAGGACACTTAGAAGAGTAGTGCCTTTTTTAAAGACACTTGAAACATTGAACATTTTTTGTTTCGACTTATTTAGAAGAATCATTATAATTATTTTTATCTTTTTCTTTATTTATTTTCCTTTCCCTCTCTTTATCTCGTGGACTTTCTTTGTCTTTGGAAAACTAATTATCTTTTTTATAATCTTTTGTGACATACATAGAGTAGGTTTTTCTAAAAGATGATTTTTTTTTTAATTGTTCTTCTACTTGAACATAAAGTTGAACAATTTTAATAAAATATTATAAGGCAAAATTTTAACTTTATCCCTTATGTCAAAATTTAGACAACTCTAGAAACGAGCTATAGTTTTTAGGTTTCTCTCTAATATATGTACTTAACATTAGTAACTATATTTAATGTCTATATTTGTTCTTACCGGCTGACCTCGGTCGGACTTGGAAGTGAGCTCCAGACTAAAGCGACTTTGCTTGGAGTGTTAAACCCAGCTGAAGACGCTTTGTGATGAAGGGGGCTCCACCTGTTGATCACACTCTGAAGATCAAGTCAGTGAGAGCATTCAAACTATAAGTCTGTATCAATATCGGGTTCAAAAAAGCTTACCTTTACTCGGGGTCTGAAACCCCTTTTATAAACATTTCTACAACGATTTTCATCAACCAGAGTATTATTTCAACAACAAGAATATAATAACAATATAATTTCAACAGTAAGTACATTATGTTAACGTGTACCTTTTATTTTCGGATACAATGCCACATCATCCCTAACAACTTTTATTTGCATTTAAAAAATATATACACTTTAACTAATTCAGTTATTCCTTTTGATTTTTTTTACTTTAATTTTCTTTTCTATATAAACTACCAAACATCTGGGCCGACCTCGTAATGTGTCATTGGGCCCATACCTACCCCAGGCCGAGCTGAGTATTTCTCACATAATCTATCCAACCAAGCTTACTACACTTAAGTGCTTGGGATGAGATACGAGCACGTGCGACCAATACACAAGCCCCCTAGGCTCAAGCCGAGCTTAACAAGGCAAAGAGGCTCTCCAGTGTTGGCAGCTGACATGATGTTTTCTTAGGGGGTAGCTGGGGCACGATTACTGAAGCGTCTCGTGAAAAGACATCTCATCTTACTTGATGTGGAGCGTACATGTGGCACCTGCATCAACGATGGGGGAGTCCTGCCGCTTCACCTTCCTCTTTTTGAATATACTTTTTCTTCCTCTTCAATTTCACCATTTTGCTTCCAAATTTCTTCTGCTTCCAAACCTCTTCTGCTTCCAATATTTCTTCAAAACTTTTCCTTCCACCTTCGCGCCACCACACGTCACCATCACCAGGAAACCAGGTATGCCTTTCCCACTTACTCCACTGGTGATTGTCATTCATCTTATCGATTTCATTACAAGAAATGTATCTTAAGTTTACGCCGATTCGATTCATTTTGGCTTTCTTGAATTGTATTCATATTCTGCTTTTATTTATGCTTTAGTTGCTTTCGATGATGGATTATAGTTCTTCAAACCCTTGCGCTAAAAAGGAAGTCCTAAAAGAGACCTCTTATTACACTACCCGTTTACGAATTAGGGAATTAAGGGAAGCAGGATGTTGTCTGAGTAAAAAACATGAGCGTTTAGTTAAAGTAGTAAAGTGTAAGGAAGGGGAACCCATTTGTTGTTACGAGTCATCAGACTCTGAGGGTCCATTCTATTTTTTCTATGCCACATTTTTTAAAAAGGTCCTACTCTGCCTACCCTTGAACATTTTTTAAAAGGAACTATTGATCGAGATAAATGTAGCCCCTGCCCAGCTACATTTGAATAGTTGGGCATTCATCCAAGGTTTTATGATTTTATACTCTCAACTCGACATTTCACCGACTGTGGAGGTCTTCCTATATTTCTTCGAAGCCAAACATAGGCTACCAGTTGTGGGTCTCCCTAAATTGTGCCCTTGGGAGAGGTTTACTTACCTTCTTCCAATCGTCCTACAAAAATTTTAAAGGTCGATTCCTCAAAATTCGAGCTTCGGCAGGAGATCCATCCCTACTGGACGACTTTTCCTTTGTATTGGATGCCCAATCCTAGGTTCCAAAGTGCTTGGCGCTTGGAAGATCTGCCTCCAAATGACCAAGGAATTTTTGAATTTTTGACAAGTTTAAAAGTCGTCTTTGATACCTCAACATTGTTGACTAAAGAATATCTTCCCAATGCCCTCAAAGCTTATACCAATACTCCTCCTTTCCTACCTTTGAAAAAGAAACTTACATTGTAATCACTAAGCATTTATTTGTTTTTGCAGATAGCATGCTCTCCAACATCAGCAAGGTTGAGCTGACAAAGCTCACCAAATAGATGAGGGCAGCTGCAAATCTGCCTAAGGAGTCTTTGGTGCAAAAAAGAAAAGCTCCAGCTATGGTTACCTAAACTTAAATTGACCAAGACGAGCAGACTACCTTAGGGCTCGTTTTCAAAAGGAAAAGACCAACGACCACTCCCCCTACCGAGCATTCACACTCAGATGGCTGAACTCCATATCAAGAGGTCATCACAATTCAGGAGTGCGAAGTTGAGAGCTCGTAGGGAAAGAGCTTATGGGACCCCGACTTTGACATCCCAACTCATGGTGAGTCCTTCTTTTTGCCCAGCGAAGTCAAAGTTAGGCTAATGATTCATGACGAAGATCACCTTCGTTATGATACCATGAAACTACTCGGACAAGCATTTGCCCTGGCTTGCCTAGTCGACGTTAAGGAAAAAGATTGGAAAACAGTCGAGGACCAAAAGATCAAGGAGAACATGGAGCTTCACAAAGAAGTGAAACACCTGCAGGCTGAGATTAACCGATTGAGTGGTCTGTATCAAGAAGCCAAACGACTCCGAGCTGAGAAGATCCAAGAGGCATTAAGCTTGGCTGGAGAGAAAAGCAAGCTTTTAACTAAAGTTGAAGAGATGAAGGAGGTAACCCAAAAAGGGGAAGACCTTTCCTTCAAGTAACACGTTGCTCGTCAGATTTGAGGCTGCTTTAGAACAAGTTGCGATCGTTCATCCCACCATGGATTTTTCAGAGTTAGACCCTTGTAAAATCGTGGTCAATGGCCAAGTAATGGGGGATTAATTCAAAATCTTATAGATTGTAACATTTATGTGACTGTCGAACTTGTTTAACGCTTTGAACTTTTTGCCCATAGTTATTCAGTACTTTTAAATTCTTTGGTGTACACTATTTTTGAAATTAAAAGGCTTTAGTTACATCACTGCAATGCATGCACAAACGCTTTGCCAATTAAACTAACTCACCCTTTCCATCTTAAACATAGCATAATTAACATAACAAGGTCTTACTACTTAGGTGAAACTAAATGTTAAGAACAATGAAACTTTTTTCTTAACCGGGAGACTAACCTTTTGATGAATGGCATCCTTATGGTTAGAACAACCTTCCACTTCAACTTGACTTGTACCCTCATTTTGCCTGGGAATTGATGACATAATTTTATTTCACGAGTCAGGTAAAGGACACGACATCATGAATTTTATGCATTACTTTAAGCTCAAACCTGGTCGAGCTACCATGGCCTCCGTGTTGGGCTGTCTTACAGAATGAATACTGCATCTATTTCATGATGTCTCCCCTCGCAGGGCGCCTACTCGGATAGATGTATCTACTCCGAGCTTGGTCGTCTTATCATGCGCTATCTCGAATGATTCACCTGTTTAACTAATACTTATCGCATGGCGTCTATACTCGGGTAGTCGTGCTTACACGATTTAGGTCGTCTTACCATGGGTCAAATCAAATAATTCATCTCATAAGGCGCTTATACTCGAGTGACTTCATTAATTTTGAGTTAGGTCATCTTACCTGTTAGAACTATAGACCTTAAACAAAAGGGGAGTGAATTGTTTTTAAAAGATTTTTGCAAACTTTAAAGGTATAGAGAAAGCCAATGAAAAATCAAAGAGAAAGGAATCAAGTTAGCCAAGAAAAAAATTGTTTTATTATGTTTCCAGAAATTCAATCGATTGTTTATGCGATTCAACCAGTTGTTTTTATCAACAGTTAATAAAAACAAGCCAAAACATATTTAAATGAGATTAAGGATAGAAAGAATCACATAGTAGATTTATACTAGTTCACTCTTATAGCAAGAGCTACATCCAGTTCCTAGAAACCACTAGGTATTCCACTAAGCAATCAACGACCTTGATTACAAACCACACACCAAATAAGTGATCTTGAACCCTTCAAGAACACACACCTCCTTTGGCAAACAACACACTACATATCACAGAACACCCTCTGGATCTGCACACAACACGTTTACAAAATTACAGTATTCAAGAGAGAAAAAAGATTGATCACACCTGATACAGATTGAAAGCTACAAAGCAGTCATATTCCACTCTTAGACAAATAAATCCAAAGCTTGAAGTAAATCTTGGAGGAAAATTGATTTGAAAGATATTAATCTTATATCTAACTACCAGGAGCGTAAAACTAATTATTAAAACTCCAAAAGGCTGTTAAAAACATTTAATGAACGAGGCAAATCAGTTTTGATTCAATTATATAAGGTTTACCAAACTTAATAAATTCTGTTAAGGATTTTAAAGAAACAATCGGTTGAAATGTCAAAACAACCGATTGAATTGGTTTGACAGCAAAGTCAACCAATTTCAAGCTTTGTCAAAACCTACTCCAAAAATAGTAAGTGTAAAACAACTGATTGAAATGATAAAACAACTAGTTGTTTTTCCACTTCTCTGTAAAACACTATTTTTCAAAAGGATTTGATTTAAACCAAATTTGGATCCTAACTAAGAGTGGATTTACAAACTCGAACTACCTAGAACCCACACACATAAGCAACAACTAGGCCTTCAACCAATCCACACAGATTTAGAGACATCAAAGCTCTTGTTCAACAATCTCCCCCTATTTGATGAAGACAAATCCTTGGTTTTATTGTGTTGTTCTATTTGAATTTGAAAGTACCTGCAAAACAGACAAAATGCATGTACCAGAGAGCAATCATATCCAGGTTCCTCTAGCACCAATGAACCAGTTTTCACCATGTGATATTCATAAAGAAAACCAGCAAAATCAGTGTGAAAAACCAGTGTGAATGAGGTGCACAATCAGAGTATATGCAACAACATACTAAACTAGTTCAAACTAGATTAAAACATATATGTAGCAGCATACAAACCAGATAATTCTCCCCCTATTTTTCTTCACAAATAGAGTAGAAGAATGAATTAAAATAGCAACAAAAAAAAACTATTCAGCGAATTAGCATAGAATAAGAATGTAAAGCACTAAAAGACTTCACTCATCTCTATTGTATTGTAGCTCAAAAAGCTGATTTTGAACAGCTTCAATCTTCCATCAAGGTTCTGAAAACGTGGCACACAGAACTCATGATGACTCTTTTGTTCATCAGCAAAGTTATCCATCATTATTAGCATCAATGTTTTAAATGGAGATATAAAGGTGATGTGTTCTACAATGATTCTAGCACTTGGACCAACATCATCATCTCCAGCATGAAATCCATCATCAACATCACCACCAACAACAACAATATCAGCTTTCTCTTCTCCACCATCTTTAGCATGAGCTCCACTTGAGGATCCAACTTGATCACCATCCTTGCTGACCCACTTTCCACCAATTTTGGTGAAACACATCTTTTTAAGGGAACCATTTTTTACTTCATGTGATGTTTGGACAACTTTAGATTGCTCCTCCTCAAGATCAACTTCAAAGTAATGCAGAAATTTAGAAATAAGAATAGCATATGGATAGGGGTAATTGTAAGAATGTATGACTTTAAATTAGAGGGGGGTGAATGGTTTAAAAAGGGATTTCGCAAAATTTTAAGCCAAGAATGAAATTACTTCGAGAAACAATTGATAAGGAAAACAGTTTGCCAAAACACAAAGCAAAAATGAAAGCACCAGAAAAACAATCGGTTGTTTATACCAGTTTGCAAATATCAAAACTGAATTTAAAGAGATTAAGGATAGAGAGAATGCACACAGAGGTTTATGCTGGTTCACTCTAAACCCAGAGCTACATCCAATCTTCTCAGAAACCACTGAGGAAATCCACTAAGCAATCAAACATAGATCACATACAACACAACCAAAGAAGTGACCTTGATCCCCTCAAGACACACACTTCTCTTGGTCAGCACAACAACACTAAGAATGCTGATCTTGAACCCCTCAAGAACACACAACACTTCTCAGCAACCACACAAGGTTCTTTCAAAAGATACAAAGGATTACACTTGTTACAAAACAAATCTGAAATCAACACAAGCAGAAAATCCTATCTCACACTCTTTGATCAAACTAAATCTCTAAGCAATCTCAACTTTTCAAAATCTCAAAACTTGTTGTTCTTGTTGTAAAACCCAAATTTGTTGTATTGTATTTAAAACAAAGTTGTTGTTTGTTATCAAATCTTAACAAACTATTCATTGCATTTAAAGATTGGTCAAAGCATTAAAAACTGGAGCGTAAACAGTTAGAAAAACATTTAACGCTCAGTCAAAGCACAAAGCAGTTTTCTGTTATGGTACCAAAACAAACAATCGATTGTTTCCACGAATCAATCGGTTGTTTTGGTTTTGACAGCAACTCAACCATAAAAACAGTTTTCAACCTTTTCTAAAAACACCTAAGTATAAAACAATTGGTTGTTTCGACAGAACAACAGGTTGTTTTTCACTTAGTTTGAAAAACACTTTTCTTTTAAAAAGATTGAGAATGTCTATGCTTTGGATTCAATCAAGAGTGGATTACATATTAAATCTACCTCAGATCCTATCTAAAAGGACAACTCAGCAACAGCAAGCACATGAAGCCTTTCATCATCCTTCAAAGGGTTTGGATTCTTCAAAGCTTGAACCCACTTGGTTCAACAGTAATCACTTAACCTCAAGGATTTCATCATATGTTCTTTGATGGTGTGGATCCAGTTTATCTTGACCTTCTTCAATATGTAATAAATGAAAAAAAAAAGATTTTCCTCGGTCAACACAAAGTGATTGCTTCCTCGTGGAGTCAACATCCATGTAACAATGAAAGCCATAAGCCTCTCATTTAGCCTCAAGCCTCCCACAGAGAAGTTTCTTACTTTTGATTGTGGATTCTTCAAACAACTTCTATAGAACTACATTTTGTTAAATTCCTCAACCACTCCAATGTTCCCTTTGTTTATCCTCAACCCAGCATACTTCAGCCAGTAATGGCAGTCCAAACTTCATGTGTAATCTCCAAATCAACTCTTTTCACATGAGAGCAGAGGTTGTCACCAACAATTTGAATATTTGTGTAGAATACTCTCACAAGGTTTGCATAGATATTCCCAGACATTTGCAGGAACCTTTTCAGCAACTGTTCTTTCAGAAGATCCCTCACTTCAGTGAGTTTTTGCTCTTTCAACCAATTGAATGAGATGAGCTTTGGATTGTTGATAGTCTTCCTACTTGTTTCATGTGGGTATTTTTCAATCTTTTCATCTTCTCCATAAAACCAACTTTATAGGCGCCCACCCATTTTCACACCACGGGTTTTCACTCTTTTGGATGAAGGAGGTGTAAATTCGATTGAGCAAGGAGGAAATTTCAGAGAGGTAGAAGAGAACAACAGTTTTAGAGTGAAAGCAAAGAAAATAATGGGTTGATTATGTGAAGGAAAACAACCTAAATAGGCATAGTTATATAAGCTGTAAAAGAAGTCGGCAAAATTTCCTTTTAGAGGTTGTTTTTCAAAGCAAAAAGAATCTGTTCAGAGATAATACTGGCACACATCAACCCTCAAACAGAATGCACAGAACCAGCACATGCATATTTGACTAGTCATTAAATTTCTTAAATTTTAAAAAAGATATGGAATATATTCCTATTTATGATGAAAATAACTTCCAACCAAACCGTATTCAAAGACATAATAAAAGAAATTTTGACTCATAACGTCTTTGAGAAGGAATCAACAACAGAAACAATGCACAAAGATTTAAAACATCTTCAATGAAATGCTGTCAGGGATGAAACAATTGGTTGTTTCGTGAAAGCAATCGGTTGTTTTTCTATGACACCAATTTGTAAGTTTCATGAATCAAAAGCTTTGACAGAAATGAAAATTCATAATGATACACATACATATTCTTGTATGAAGATTGAAAGGAGAGTTTATTTAACAAAAACAATGAACTAGTGTACAAAATAAAAGAAATGAGTTCAAAGCTTTTGAGAATGTTTTCAATTAAAGAACCATAGTACATGAGTCAAGAATGAATTCCACAAGACTCTCAAGAATAATGTGCAATTAAAGGTTGTACTTCAGAATCCAATCCTGGTCATTTCTTTTTTGACTTGATCCTTTAATCCAGTGATTCTTAGTCTCTATGAATACATGCACAAGAACAATATCAAGTACCAAGATTTGGTCCCATACAAATTTGGGTCCATTGGCATTAGTTAGATCATTTGAATCCTTATAATTATTAGGATTCTTAGGAACCCATTTATAAATACTTTAGGGAACAGAAAACTTCCTAATTTTACAGAATTTTAAAGAATGACCCTTTTTTCATACAGTAAAAGCATGAAACAATTGGTTGTTTCGACTTTTCAATCGGTTCTTTTTTCCCGTTGGTTGAATAAGGCTTTGAAATGCCACTTTTCTTGCTCTGTGGATTAAAACCCAATCCAGATTTTCCAAAAACACAATTTTGATATGCGAGAATAGTCTCAAAATTTGATTTTCCTTTTGAAAGCTTATCCACCGTTTTTACAAGATAGTGAACCTTCTTTTCAAGAGATTCACAATTTTCACAAACACTTGAGTCCAATTTGCAAGAAGAGATTTTGTAAATCAATTCCATATTTTCAAAATCATTTTTCAAATATTCTAGCTTCTCTTCCAATGCTTTGACTCTATTTTCCAGCTAATTATTCAAGCCTTTCAACCGGTTATTTGAAAGGGCACACCTATTAGCTTCTTCATGAGTTTCTTTAAAAGTATTAAGAAGTTGGTTGTAGTTTTCAAAATTAATTGAAGTGCTGGAACTTACACTGCTTGATTCGGATTCATTCTTTGCCATAAAACACAGATTGGCTTTTTCATCTCCTGAAGATGAGCTAGAGGAAGAAACTTCATTATCTTGCCAAGCAATGTAGGCATTCTTGGCTTTTCCTTTCTTTTCTCCTTTCTTGCTTGCTTCTCTTTCTTTATTCTCATTGTTGAGATAATCAGCTTTAATATGGCCTTGTTCACCACAACCAAAGCAGCCATATTTGTTAGAGTTAAAATCATTAAGTTTCTTGCTATTATACCTATTGAAAGATTGGTTTTTGTTGTTGTTTTTCTTCAGGAATTTGTTGAATTTCTTGGTCAGCAAGCTTAGTGTTTCTCCTTCACTGTCATCACTTGAATCTTAACTGTTTTTGTGTTCATCAGCCTTCAGGGCATGTTCCTCACATGCTTATCCTCATTTTCTTGAACATTCAGCATGTTCATCTCTAACTCATTCTCTAAGTTTCCCAAATAGTGAGGCAGTGGTCATAGACGTTAAATCCTTAGACTTGGAGATAGCAGTGACCTTGGGCTACCAAGATCTGTCTAGGCACTTGAGGATTTTGATGTTGAGTTCCTCTTTTTCAAACATCTTCCAAAGCAAAAGGATTGATCACACCTGATACATATTGAATTCAAAAGTTACAAAACAGTCTTATTCCACTCTTAGACAAATCAATCAAAAGCTTTAAGTAAATCTTGGAGGAAAATTGATTTGAAAGATATTAATCTGATATCTAACTAACAGAAGCGTAAAACTAATTATTTAAACTCCAAAAAGTTGTTAGTAACATTTAATGAACGAGCCAAATCAGTTTTGATTCAATTAAATCAAATTTACCAAACTTAACAAATTTTGTTAAGGATTTTAAAAAAACAATCAGTTGAAATGTCGAAACAACCGATTAAATTGGTTTGACAACAAAGTCAACCAATTTCAAGCATTGTCAAAACCTATTCCAAAAATAGTAAGTGTAAAACAACCGATTGAAACGATAAAACAACTTATTTTTTTCCACTTCTTTGTAAAACACTCTTTTTCAAAAGGATGTCATTTAAACCAAATTTGGATCCTAACTAAGAGTGGATTTACAAACTCAAACTACCCAGAACCCACACACATAAGAAGCAACTAGGCCTTCAAGGGATCCACACAAATTTAGAGACATCAAAGCTCTTGTTCAACATTACCATGTGCCAAATGAAATAATTCACCAAATTAATTCTTCTCACTCGGTGCCTATACTCGGGGGACTTCATTCATTTTGAGTTAAGTTGTCTTACCATGTGCCACTTTGGGTTTCTATACAATGTTCCAAGTTAACCTATTTAACACAACGCCTATACTCGGACAACTACTTTATTTCGAGCTAGTTCGCCTTAACATGTGCCATTTCTGACAACGTCACCCGTTTAAACCAATTCATCTCACTATGCAATTCTAGTTGACTTATTTTAGACATCATCTCCCAAGAACAAATTTATTACTAGGTGACCGCGTTAAAAGACCCCCTTTGAGGGAAAAAGAGTGTCACCTCAAACAGCATAATGTTCAAAGGAAAATAAAGAAAACCTAGGTGCCTTAGCTGATAAAACTTCAGTTGTATCGCGTTCCATGTTCGTGGGATGGCTCCTCCCTCCAGGGTTTCCAGCTTATATGCACTGTTTCCGAGTGCCTCGACTATGCGGAACAAGCCAGACCACTTTGGAGAAAACTTGTTCTCAATCTGGTAGGGGTGGGCCTTCCGCATCACCAAGTCGACAACCTTGAATTGTCGAGGTTTCGTCTTGGTCTTGTGCTTTAGTTCCACCATTCTCTTTAAGGCTTTAGAGTTTATACGAGCATGATCATGTACCTTGTCCAACAAGTCTAGATTCACTGTTCTTCGTTCGTTGGATTCTTCAACAACAAAACTTTGGAACCTAGGAGAATTCTCTTGTACCTCTCCTGGTATCATGGCATCTGACCCATATACCAAACTAAATGGTGTCTCCTTCGTTATTGATTGCAGGGTAGTGTTATAAGAGCACAAAATTCTCATAATTTCTTCTGACTAATTTCCCTTTGCCTTTTCCAATCTCCTCTTCAGTCCTCTCAGTAGGACCCTGTTGGCCGACTCGGCCTACCCATTCGTTTGTTGGTGTTCTACCGAGGCGAATATCTGCTTTATTCTGAGCTCTGTACACACTTTCCCCAATTGTTGGCTAGCAAATTGGGTTCCATTTTCAGATACTAAGTGCCTCGGAATCCTAAATCGGCACACGATTTTTTCCATACAAAATGCTAGACTTTGTGAGCACTTATTTTCGCAATCGGCTCAACTTCAATTCACTTGGTAAAGTACTCAATGGCAACGATGAGGTACTTCATCTAATGTATAGCTAAAGGGAAAGGCCATGGGTTGTAAATTTATCTCAACTCCTCGGTTGGTGCATGGCACCAATCAACGTGCCTCTGACACTGTTCACATCGTTGGACATGCTTCTTGCAATATTCCTTCATTGTCGGCCAATAATACCATGCTCGAATAACTTTCAATGAGAGATTTTGTCTACTGATGTGGTTGCCAAAAACACCCTCGTGAAGCTCAGACATTATTCAGGCGCATTGGTCTTCACCTACACTGGTGAGCAGGGGATGAGTATAACCGTAACGAAAGAGATTCCCATCTATCAGGGTGTACCTTTTTGCGTTGCTCTTGACAATTTTGTCTTTTGTGGGTTCCGAGGGGAGTAATCCATTGGCGAGGTATTGGTTTATAAGGTGTTAGCCAGGAATCCTCGGTTTTGATCTGCATATCCTCAAAATGTTCATCTTCGGGGAATTCATAAATAGTTATTCTTGGGACCTTCAGCGTTTCCTGAACCATCAAACGATATCTTCTCCCTTGTCTTGGACTGACCTACAAAACCTTTGACAACTCCTCTGTGGTTGTCTTGGGCGACTTCGGGTTCTCCTGAATTACTGACCTCTATCAACCTCCCTTTCCCGCGCTAACCAATTTGGATAGTAGGTTTGCTCTAGAATTTTGTTTTCTGGGAACGTGAACAAGATTGAATGTTGAGAAAGTCACTCTTAAGATCCTCACATACCTGAGGTACAACGCCAACTGCGGGTCCTTGGCTTGACACTCGCCTATGACTTGCCTGATTATGAGCAAGGAATCACTTTTCACCAACAAGCACTGAGCTCCCAATTCCTTTGCCAACAGCATTCCTTCTAGCAAGGCCTCATACTCATCTTGATTATTGCTCGCCTTGAATGCAAACTTTTGGGTTTGTTCGATTAAGAGCCCATTTCGTCCTTCTAGAATGACTTCAGCTCCGCTCCCTTATTGTTTGGAGGATCTATCAACCGAAAGGACCCATTGGAAATCGTTAGGATCGAGCTGGGAGTCCTTGGATGAAAGTTCTACCATAAAGTCTGCATATACCTGACCTTTAATTGGCCCTCGTGGTTCGTACTATATGTCGAACTTGGACAACTCAATCGCCTAACGGATAATCTGACCTACAATGTCGGGCTTTAGGAGAACCTTACAAATGGGCAGGTCAATCATTACAATCACAGTGAAGCTTTGAAAATAATGGCGAAGTCACCGAGCTATAAACAACACATCTTAGACAGCTTTCTCGATAGTTTGATACCGAACTTCGGTCCTTGTAGGACCATGCTTACGGAATAAACTGGCTTTTGGATCTTCTCCTAATCTTGCAAAATGATCGAGCTGATAGCCTAATCTGTTATCAAAAAGTAGAGACAAATAGGGATTCCTGGAATTGGTTTACTGAGAACAGGGGACTAGCTAGGTATTCCTTTAACTTGGCGAAAGCTTCTTCGCATTCACTATTCCATGCGAAATGGTTGTTTTTCTTAAGACATTGAAAATAAGGATACCTTTTATTCCACGGGCTGACAAGAAACGAGACAGAGTGTTCATGCACCTGGTTAGTTGTTGTACTTCCTTCACATCTTGGCTACTATAATTGTCCTTACCTCTTAAGATCATGATCTTTTTGTAGGGGCATTGGGATTTTATATGACCTCTTCCAAGACACTTAAAACACTAAATATATTTAGTTTGAATGTGTGAGGTGTGCTCATTTTTATCTTTGGATGGGTTTTGAGAAGGTTCTGTTGATTTTTCTTTTATATCTTTTCTCTCCCTCTAAAACTCATCCTTGTTATAAGGTATATGAATTTTGTTTTTGACTTAATGCTTTTCTCAAAATTTGTTGTGCAAATTTAATGCAAAGTTGGACAAAGTCATTCAAATCTCTATAAGGTAGAAGTTCAACTCTGTCTCTTATCTCAAGGCTAAGACCACTTAAGAAACTAGTTATGGTTGTATTATCTTCTATAATTCTTGCCCTCATCATGTATAACTCCATCTTTTGTTTATGTTCTTCAACACTCAGATTTTTCTAATGGAGTCTTTGGAGCTTATCCATAAGCTCTCGATTATAATAGGAAGGAATATGCGGCACCTCAAAGCACTCTTAAGATCATTCCAATATAAAATTGGAGGTTCATTATGGAGGCGTCTATCTCTTTCTAGGGAAGTCCATTAATACATATCATAACTTTGAAAGCTTAAATTGGACAGTGGTGCTTTTCTTTCCTCGTAACTTGGTGACAGGTAAATATTTGTTCTACCTTCATTTCCCAATCTAGGTAGATTTCAACATTTTCTTTCCCATGAAATTATGGTAAGTCAACTCTGGCTTCTTGTTTACGACTTTGTTTTCTAGGTCTTCTAGTTGTGGGTTGATAATAGTAATGAATTTTAAGACTTCCTTATTCAGTAGGGGATTCACCAGACCTAAAACTCTTAGGGGAATGACTCTTTTAAATTTTTCGTTTATGATATCATCCTTTTCTTTTATCTATCTTAACTCCTCCTGCAAGATGAGATCTATTTCATATTTTTCTTCATCTTTATGTTTTTTGTGTTATTCTTTTTTTTCTCATCTTGTAATTGCCTAAGCTGAAGGGAATGTAAATCCTTTGCAATTTGTTTCAAAATATTTTTAGTGCAACTAGATTCACTTTTGCTATGGTGAAGTAGGTTTAGACATTTTAAAAGCTTGTGTTAAAAACAATTACCAAAGAGAAAAGGTAGGCTCAATGCACTGGGTAGGTTCCCAGAAAAGGGAGGTGGACCACTGAGGATCACTAAAGTGCCAAGCCTTTCCTAGATAGATCATATTCCAACAAACGTCACAAATTTTTTTCTAAGAAAATTATTAGAAACACGACAAGATATCCAACAACAAAAAAATCAATAAATAAAGCAAAAAAAAAAATCAAATAAAATTTTTGATGCTAGAATTGAAGCAAGGTGTTTTCCTATGTGAGGTTCCTTGGCACCTTGAACCTTAGAGACACACACTCACCAACTAAAGCAAAAATATTAGTCCTCTAATTTGAAATGTTAACAATTACAACTCAAAGAAAATACAATTACAATTTTTTAATGCAAAATTTTTTCCTAAAACTATGTATTCCAAGTGTTTGTCTCTCTTGAATTTGATACTTGTCCCTCTTCTTCTCTCCTTGGATATTCAACTTTGTTGAACCAGATGCTCACTTTCTCCAAGTTTTTAATTTACAAAAATGCTTAATTTGAAAAGGACAACTCAAATTGAATTTTTATTTTAACAAAAGCAAATGATTAAGAATGGAATGAAAAACTAAAATTAAAGTTTAGAATAACAACAGGAACTTCAAAACAGAACCTAAGAAAGAATCTAAAATGGATAACAACACAAGGAAAATACTAAGAATTGGTAAAAAGAAGCATGCACTTGCTAGATTTAATTTGAAATTTCTATTTAGTTTTTGTCTTTCAAAAATTTTATCACTGAAAATATATTCAAACACCTGAATAATGGTACTGGAATATTTTTCGAAAAATTTCAACTCAAATCATCACATTGGGAGCATATTCATCGCGCTAGGTACAATTCATCTGACCTCCATTCGTATTTGATTTGTCAATTTTTTATTTTGATTTTTGATGTACCTAAATCCAAAATTTCAAAAATATTCTCTAGCGCAATAGATTGTAGTAATTGATTTCCAGTAAGCACAATTTTTTGAAAAATATTTAAGAATGAAAACCTAAAGGATTTCAATGAAAATTGGCACACAAACTCAAGAAAAAATAGAATGTATGTTTACAGAACTTGTTTTCAAACTAACAAGTATAGAACTCAATTATGTAAAATTAATAAGGTCACCAAACAACAGTTGATATTATGAAAATAGATTGCAAGTTGTACTCAAATAAAAGCAGTAAACCAAAATTTCAAAAACAATTACTACATAGAATTGATGACAAACTTTTAGTTAATGTTTTAATGAATTGGAGATCTTCTTGGATATGCTTTGTATATTTCTTCATCCTAGAGTTTTCCTTTGATTGGGCCTAAAAAAAAAAAAACAATTAGACTCATATTTGCAAGTAAGTCCATAAACAACCTCTAGGTTTCATTCTCCTTATTTTTAGGTTTCATTCTCCTTATTTTTTGGTTGTGTGTGGCTAAATAGTTGCCACCATAGGGAAAACCAACTATAAGCACAACTAAAAATTAAAAGACCTTTGTCTATAACTGAACCAGAAATGGATATCACTCCTTTATAGGAAAACCTTTGAAATAAAATAACTAAATCAAACTATTAAGTATCTTCATAAGGTAGAAAAACCAATCCATAAGGATAAAACTAAAATCATCCCCTGGATCATATATGTTTATCTATCAATAGGTAAGGGATGCATTTGTTCGAATTAATGGCTTAAACAAGAGGGGGGTGAATTGTTTGTCAAAAGATTTTCACAACGGTTGAATAAGAATGAAGCTTTATCAACAACCGCAGATCAAAAAAAAAATCAAGAAAAGCAATCAAACAATGCAAAAGAAATTATTTGCAGAATTTCAATCGATTGAAACTTCGTTTTAACCGGTTGTTTGTGGCAGCAGCAAAAGCAGAATTAAATCAAACCTTTTATAAGAAGTGAGAGAGAGAGATTACTCAGCCAATTTATACTGGTTCACTCAACCTTGAGCTACATCCAGTTCCCAGAACAACCACTAGGTTCCCTTAGTAACCACTCACAGGTTACAATACACACAAACACAAAGAGGTGATCTTGATACCACAAGAACCACTCACCCTCTTTGCTACACACTCCTTTAGTCAGAACACCCTCTGACTTTACAAGATTTCCACACACTTCACAAGTTTATAAAAGAACAAATAGAAAAATCATGAAAGGAACAAATTACACCTGAGTTTACAAGAATCACATAGCTCCTAAGATCAGACCTTGAACCAATGCATAACTATTTAGCAATCTTGCAAACCTTTGAAAAAAATTTCTGAAAATAAATCTCAATCTCACTTTATTTGATATATGTATTGTGTTTTTGTTTCCAAAAGAAAAGCCTTATTTATAGCTCTCAAAAATTGCCATTCTAGCCAGCAATTATGAGTCAAAACAGTTTTGATTCAATAGCAAAACAGATTAACAAGATTTCAAAAAGATGCTATGAAATGTGACAATCAACTGGTTGAAAAGTCGTTTTAACCAGTTTAATTGGTTAGATTGTTATTTAACCAAGTCAAAAACAGTTTTAAAACCTTCAGACAATCTAAGTGACAAACAACCGATTATTTCGAGGTTTGAACCGGTTGTTTTTCTCTTTGCTTAGAAAAACACTTTTCTCTTTTAAAACGGATTGAGCAAGCTTGTGCAAGGGACTATGAATGATCTTTACAAGAATTCTAAACAACCTAGACTAAGCTCAACCCAAAAGCAGCACAGCTTCAACCTTCATAGATTTGAAACATCAAAGCTCCAATGTTCTACAGCATTGACCTTGAAAGGAAGTTCTGGTTTTACATTTTTATTTTTTCTTCTGGAAAAATATCACTTGTTTTATTGTTTGATTGTTTTTACAAAATGATATTTGACCTTGGAGGAAAATCTACATAAATGAAAAAATAACGGTTCCACCCTTGGAGCATGATGAAGATTTGAGGATAGATTTTTACTAAGAGGGAGGGTTTGATGGAGGTCCATCCAAACCACCACAACTTAGGCTGAGAAGTTCATAGAAGACGAACATTACTAAAGGAAAACATCCAACGTTTAAGTCTTTCTTCTTTTGAGCCTTGTAAATAATTGTACAAAGTAGAGTATAATATTATTTGGGCCTTGTATTTGCTTCGTGAATAGATTAGTTTAAATAACCTAACCCTAAAAGAGAGAGTTGGTTACATTCTAGGGTAGATAACCTAACTTAGGCATCAAATTAGTGCTAGCTTAGGGCTAGGTGGTGCCATCCTCCATGTGTCACTTGCTTCTTTTAATGAAGAGGATTTGAAGCTTAGGCTTTGGATCTTCGTAATAAGCTTTGCGAATTGATTGATTAGAAATTCCCAAGTTACACTTTTCCTCATTCTCTCTTCATTAATGTAATTTATCATTAATGCTTGATGAATATCACTCTATTTAATTAACTTGATCATTTGGTCGTCAAACACTTTAAGTGAAAACTGTTGATATGATGCATCCTTGATTGAGATTTATATTCCTATGACTATATTATGCATTAGATATTCATTTAATTGCATAAATATACTGATCCTGCCTGTTGACCAGAACGTTGGAACTTGCCTCGTCAAACTTGGATCGACGTGTGCACCGCTTCAAACTTCCGTCCTTCTTCAAGATCCACCTCAAGAACCTGCAAAAGAACAGAGCGGCGCCGCTGCGGCCGATCGCACTCCAACGCCCAAGTCAGTGACCGAA
>Ga0123342_1003027_pt1 | contig 27420 bp, 17 predicted proteins | sample Turbeawhitnodule_FD_89960 | JGI IMG/M metagenome (GOLD analysis project Ga0123342, IMG submission 89960) | Root nodule microbial communities of legume samples collected from Mexico - Turtle bean Mexico white nodule | ecosystem: Host-associated > Plants > Roots > Nodule | place: Mexico: Nepantla...
AAATATGTTAAGTATTGTTGTTTAGGTCCGAACCCTAAAAATACCTCCCGGTCAGATTTAAGATTCTCAATTTGTCACAGAAAATTAAAAGTAAAACAACAATACCAATAATCAATCAAGAACAAAATATTAATATATAAGATATCACCTCAATACATAAGAGTTTGAGCAAATTACTCTCAATCCCAAAGGGTAGAATTAGCCACGCATACTTCTAGTACCTTCCATTCTCCCAATTGGATTACAATTCACTCTATGGTGTTTTCCTCTCCATCTAGCACACTAGGGTTGAGCCTCTAGCCCTCTATTTATCCTAGTTTTCTAAGGTTAGGTTGCTTCCTGTGTCGCGCTAATGGGCTAAATGATAAAACTAAAAAAAGGCCCAATCTTTCTTTGCATCTTTTTCCATTCTGGGACCTTCCGTCTTTTAACTCAAATTATTCTCCTTTATTCCAAATCTTCAATCTTCCTTAGAAATCTGCAATTAACACCAAATTTGGGAATAAAATGCTTTTATTCAAATAAATCTCATAAAAATGTAAAAAGGTATAAATTTATAAATTAGGGATTATTTTATATTTAAATTAGCAATAAATCCTCATAAGTGCCTATATTTTAATATGAAATATTACTGAAATTGGACACTTATCAATATCTTCCTCTGTGTGTGCATAAATCTTTGAGTGATTTACTGGTTTCCTATTCACTGCTCTAAGATTCTGGAAATTTCGTAAGAACTGGAATAAAACTTAATTTGTTGTTTCAAAGATTAACAAGTTGTTTTTTCTGTTGTAGATGTCTTTCCAATTTTCTGATATATACAATCCCTAAAATTGTTATCTTTGCTTAAAGAACTAAGTAACTGAACAAAATTTCAAGATTGGAATCTTTCTTGCCATATTAAAATCAATTTTTTAATTGGTTATCAAGTAATAGAATATGTTAAAAACTTATATTTGATATCTAAAATTCAACCTGCTATTGTGTAAGTGAATATGTTGTTTTGATTAAAAAAACTGAAGTTAGAAAATTAGTCTAAGTACAATTCACCGCCCTCTTGAACTTAGATTCTCATAAAGTCAACAATTGGTATCTAAAGCTAGGGCTTGTATTTTAATCAAGTTTTATTAATATGGCTAAATTTAAGTTGTCTTTTGCTGAGGGTGCGTCTATTAATAGACCTCTTATGTTTGGTGGTATGAATTATGCTTTTTGGAGATAAGAATGAAAATCTTTATGGAATCTATAGATATGGGAATATGGGATGCTGTTGTAAATGGACCTTTTATATATATGCATGTGAAGAAAAAAACCTAATATGAATCCTTGGCTAAAAAAGATCATCACTTTTGCATTACACATGGATGGATTTTTCAGGGTGTCACAATGTGGTTCGACCAAAGAAATGTGGGAGATTTTGGAAGTAACCCCTGAAGGTACAAATGATGTAAAGAGAGAAAGAAAACATGCTCTCATTCAAGAATATATACTTTTCATAATGAAGCAAAAGGAAACAATAGTTGATGTTCAGAAAAGATTCACGCACATTATAAATCATCTGATTGGTCTAGGCAAGGTGTTTGATAAAGAAGAATTGAATATCAAAATTCTGAAATGCCTAGATAGAAGTTGGTAGCCCAAGGTGACAACAAGTTTTGAGTTTAGAGAATTGTCAAAGCTTTCAATTGTTGCTCTTTTTGGAAATATAAGAGAACATGAGTTCGAACTCAATAGATTAAAGGAGCAAGAATCATCTGAAAAGAAAGCTAAAAGCATTGCTCTCAAGACTAGTGTGCAAAAGAAAGAACTTAGTGAAGAAGAAGAAAATTCAGATCAAGATGAAACTCTAAATCTTCTCACCAAGAAGTTCAACACATTCTTAAAGAAAAAGAATCAGGAAAGATCTCAACCCAAGAAAAGACATTTTAAACTGAATGAGTCAAGTTCCACTAATTACACTTGTTTTAGTTGTAGTAAGCCATGACATATAAAAATTGGTTGTCCAAACAATCAAAATAAAGATAAACAAGTGAGCAAAGAAGACTGAAAGGAGCAGATAAATTCTTTAACATAAATCTTATTATAAATTTTTATTTGTTTCAATTAAAAAATAAAATTAAATGGAATTATCATTTTATATACTTTAACTACAAAATAAATATATTTTAAAATATTTAAAAAAATATATATACATTAAATAATGAAATCTCACTGTATATTATTATAAATATAGATTAAAAAAATTCTTTTATTATTAAACATAGCATTAGTATTTCCTCACAATTAACTTTTTCATAACTTTCTCAGTCTAAATTTGAAAGGTTATAATATTATAGATACCCAATTCTTTTTACCTATTCACTTCTTTACAATGTACCAACTTTCCAACCTTCCATTATTGATCTTGTTGGAGTAATCCAACATATCTTATTTGATTTTGATTAAATGTTTATTAACAATAAAGTATAAACATAATTATGTTTCCTCAGTAAGATGATAGAATTTTAGCAAATTATGTAAGACATTGTGATTCATCTAATGGACAATATAATACAAGTGTTCTCTTACTTCATGTGATAAGCAAAGATCTTATTAGATAATATGTACATTGTTTTTAAGCTAACATTGTACCTAACAAAAAATCTTTATGAGCTTATTTTGTGTTGTAGAGAATGTTTTCATCTTCACGTTTATTGAGAAGATCTTGCAAAGCATGTGTCAACATCAAAGATTTTTTGAATGACACACTAAAGTTGTTTCACACCAACACACATTCTAGGGGGCCTCATGTCAACTTTGGGAAGACTATCTTGTACTATTTTGTCATTTACTTTAGTTTGGTTGAAAGCTATATGATTGGGGCCTAATAAGGTTTGCTATCTATCATAATGTTTCTGACATAATAGGTAAGCATTTACTGTTGTATGAAGCGCATTTAATGCATCTCTACGTTCATCCGTTAACAAACATAGATTTGAAGATAAAGTTTTGAAGTGAAGTTTCTCAACTGACATTTTAGAACTATTTTTTCTTAGCTCCAAATATAAGTAAATCTTCTAAGTTAAAGAAGATAACAAGTATAAAATTATACTCATAGAATATAGAATGTATCTCAAGTACATGTGAAATTAAAAACCCTCACTTATAAACGTTTGCTAAATCAACCATGTTTTTTCTCCCAACCATATATTACTAGTATCATTTAGTTTAGAGAATAAGTAAAAATACTATTATTTCTTTCATATCCATATTACTAGACATATGATTTGGTTTAGAGGATAAATAATAAAAATAGAAAATTCACTATATTATTTTTTACATATTTTTATTTATTTATTTAGTTATTTTAACCAAATATTTTTAATTAATTTTATTCTACCAACTTATTTTTATTTATTCTATTTCTCTTCTTTATGTGAAACATGTTGTGAAAGAAATGCACCAATAAATAGATTAATAAATATGAAATGACTCCAAATTCCTGAACCTTAAGTAATAATTGGTTGGTGAGAGAATTAATATTCAACAGTGTACTTTTAACGACAGTTTTGATTTCTTCAAAGTGTCACACTTGGAAACTTGCAAGAACCATAACCTAAAAAACGACCAAAGAAAGAAATTATATTAGACAAAAATAAAGGAGAGAAATGATGGATATAGTAATAAGAAATTAATTCACCAATTCTTAATCACTTCATCATTAGAACTTTCCTCTTCCCTTCTAATTTTTAAATGTTGAAAATCAAACTGTTTTTTTTTTCAAAGGATTTCACAAATTTGTGCTACCAATAAATAAAAACCATTCCTTGATATCACATTTTAAATAACTACTAAAATAAATAAATCTATAATATATGAAAATTTGTGATTAGATCATAGTATAACAAAATATTGGGACTGTCTGTGAATATACTGGATCAGTTTCTTAATAATTAAAAAACTGATTATAATATAAAATACTCTAATAACTATTTTAGATACTTTTTTTAAGAGAAACAAATTCATATTCTCATTACATCATAAAGTTTTGAAAAAATTAACTGATTTTAATTATCTTTTATATTATTTTAATTGTTTTAAAAGGGTTAAACTATATATGAATAATTTGAAAACTCAAAAAAGTGATTATTTTAAAGAAATTATAAAACTTACTTGGATCCTTTGCAGTTTGCGTTGCAAGCCCATTGAAATAGCACGTTCCTCCCACGCGCCTAAACTGCGCCCAATAAGCACTGAAAGCGTAATCGGCATGACCCGTCACCGAGTCGGGTTTAAAACACGGGTGCCCAGGTTGGATCGGGTCACACGTTCCGTTTCCCTGCGAGCACGAGTAAGATAACGCCGCCGCCACCTCCGTCACATTCGCCCCCTCTGCCACCACGCACCACGCCTTCCCTTTATAGTCCATCGCCGGCGGCACCGGTGCGAGCTCCGATTCCGGAGTATTGCCGGAGAGATCAATGTCGTAAACCCTCGACCCGTTCGGGTACAACAACCCGAAATGCCGCTCCGAACCTAAACCCGGCTTTAAGTTCTCATTATAAAGTGAAAATATAAAAACCGGAAGAACCGAACCCGGTCGAGCCGGGGTTCCCAAAACCGGGTTTCTTGTAAGCCTCTTCACTATGTTTCTGTTATACGTGGCAGCATTGTGAACGTTGGCGCCAACTTGGTCCAAGTCTCCCCCATTGGGCCAACCCGTTTCAGCGATAAAGATCCGAATACCCGGGTATCCGAGCCGTTTCATCGCGAAATAAACGGCGTCAACCATCTGGTCGAATAGGTTGGTGTAGATTGACCCCGTTAACGGGTCCGTTACCGTGATGTTTCTGGACTCGAAGAGAGTGTAACTGAGGTTAATTTGGGCCGGGTCGGAGGCCCACGCGAAAAACGGGTACACGTCTAGAAAGAAAAAGGACCGTGTTTTGTGGAGAAAGTGTAACATGGGCTTCATGATATGAAACGCTATGTCGTTTCTGAAAGTGCCGTTTGATGGTGGAAACGACGATTGCAAAACGTCCATTGCGTGTGGAGTTCCGATTTTAACCTTGTGCAAACCGAAGACTTTCAGAGAGTGTGAGATTCGGTGCATCGCGGGAACAATGTGGGCCCATGTTTCGTTGCCTGTGATGTGATGAGAGAGAGGAACACCAAACATAAACAATCAATATGCTGAAAATGAATCTAATTTTAACATGATTAATTTAGTTATATTAAAAATTTATAAAATATTTTCTTTTCATGACCTAAAATTTGTGGATTTTTTTCCCCAATATACCTTTACCCAAAAAATTACATATAAAAATGTTGTTATATCAGTAATATTTACTCAAATAGATTCATTCTTATAATTATAATTAGTATTTATATATATATATATATATATATTTATTTATATATATATATATATTTATTTATATATATATATTTATTTATATATATATATATATTTATTTATATATATATATATTTATTTATATATATATATATATATTTATTTATATATATATATATATATATTTATTTATATATATATATATATACTACACAAATGGACATATCAGTGAGTCGGTTAACACTCGAACTAGCTAATCACTTAACCATGGTGAGAAGGTCACATGACGACATGTGACCGACCGACCCTTAGTGACGAGATAATGGTTGACTAAGTCAGGAGGGTTAATCCATAGTTAAGAGTTGTTTAGTACAACCCTAAACATGAATCAACCTCCCGATCCGGCCCACCAATGAAGGTCCATTAAGGTAATATAAATAACATGCATTTCAAGAAGAAATGTACGTCATTACAGTACTCTGACACTTGAGTGCTAACACCTGACTGACTTGAACGTTGGAGTGCCTTCTGCAAGTACCACCCTGCCTGTGGAGCCAGACGATAGAAAGAGGAAAGATGAAACAGAGAGCTTGAAGCATCGGTGACTGACCAAAGGTGGAAGCAGGAACAATCATTTTCTAGGTCTCAAACCCGTTTAATATATATATATATATATATATATATATATATATATATATATATATATAATATGTGAAAATTATTTTAGAGAGGAATTATTGAAGAAAAAAAATTCAAAATATGTGTACATGAATTAAAACTTAATGTATTCGTTCCTTATATTGGTGTATGCAAGTTGAAACAATAAATATATCAATATGCACCCAAATCCTGAAAATCTGAGAGTTATTTAATTTAATCTTTAATTTAATCTTTAATTTTAAATTATAAAATAAAATATTATAAGAAGCCATTTGTTTTGTTCTTTCGTCTACGTTATAGCTAGAATTGAAAATTAAGATGCCGGATTTTAGACTATTATGAGAAGAACAAAAGTTTTGAAAAGTCAAAGATGGAATCAAATATATTTACGTTAAAAAAAGAAAAATATTTAAGAACATTTAATTCTATCTTTTATATAGAATTGAAAAACTTGGTTGAACTCAGATTGTTTTCAAAGTTTGGGACCCATAAGACTAAGTTAGTAAATGAATTATCTGTGTAAAATTTATTTAATAACACATTTAAAATAATAAATTTGTTTAACAGAACTCCATTAACAAGTATAAATCAAATACTCAATCATTATAATTTAACTATATACATCCAAATTTGAAAAATCAAATAGAAGATGTTCGTATTTCTATTTTGGATTAGTTTTTCTGAACTTAAAATAAGTGTTTTTTTTAAGAAAATACCTATTTTAGAAGTAGATAGAATGTAAGTTGCTTCTTAAAAAAATGCTTTTAAAAAGTTAAAATATAATTTTGCTCTTAATATTTTACAAAAAATATGTAATTTTAATTCCTATTTTTTCTTGCAATTTCAATCATTCAATTTTCAATTATTCATAATCTTTGTTTTTCTTTTATGATATTTTTATCTTTGATTTTAATTATTTGTAACTTCATGCATTTATTAGTTTAAGAAAGTATCTCTATCAAATAATATTTGCTAATAAGTGTGCGCTACTGCTACCTTAAGTAAGACAAAAATATAAAAGAATTTGGATTGAAATTTTAATAAATATAGAATTAAAATTAAGAATCGAAATATATAAAAATGGAATTAGGATCAAAATTATAATTAATTAAATCAAAGACTAAAATTAGAAAAAAAAATAAAAGACCAGAATTATGAATATGTGTAAATTAAAGAGCAAAACTTACGAAAAAAAATTACAGATTTTAGAATATGTAAATATAAACATTGTAATTAATTCTTTTTAAAATAAAATAATTAGATAATATATAAAAAAAACATATTTGACTACCAATTTTACATGATAATATTCAATAATCCATCATTCAACTATAACGACGTCTTCCTCACTTAATCTAACATAATAAGTTTAAATCTATAAACATTTTTTTTAATATATTACTATAATATAAAATTTAAAACTCTAAATTTTAAGTAAGATTATATAGTTATAAAAAACATTATTTTCTATTTTTAAAAAAAATCATTGATAAAATAAAATATTAATCAATTAAACTACAAATTTTATAAAAATTAATAACTATATTAAAAAATAAAATTTTAAGCATAATTTAACCTTATACTAAATATATATGTGGTGTGATAGAATTTATGAAACCAGATCTAGACTTGTGCGTAAATAACTATATATTTATAAATAATTCATATAATCTGATAAAGCAAAGAAACATTCGATCTAAAATAAAAAGTAAACTTTTCATTCACTTATGCATTATTAAATATTTTAATATTGAATTTAATATATAATTGATATAGTGTCTCCAACAAATTAAATAAAATATTAATTAAAATAACAATCTTATCTTATTATATTAGATCATTATAATATATTTTTTATTTAAATAAATCTAAAAATGATATAGTCAAATTAAAAATAAATAAATAAATAAATTAATTAATTAATCAAGAAAAGTAACTCAGAAAAGGACTTCTTACCATGCAATGTCTGATATTATAATAATTTGAGCATTGAATACTATTAATTTAATGGTTGAAAAATCATAACGAGATAATTTCTAGAACTAAAGGAATCTCGTAAAAGTGGTAAAAAGTTAGTGGAACGCACCTGTGCTGCTAATGAGTTCGTTGCCGACGAGGAGGTACCGGATGAGCGTTTCTGGGTAGAAGGGTACAACGTTGGAACCAACCCATTGGTCCGAGAATGTCTGGTTGGTGGACGCGTTCACCACAAGCTCGTTGGGAAGCATAATCGACACCTCAATTCCCGTGTTCCGAAGCGCTTCCAGAATTTCCGCGTTTGCGTCGTAGATCTTCACGCGCTTCGCTTTCAGCGACTGTATCAGACGCACCGAGGTTCTCGCCGGTGGAAGGTTGCTCCCCAATTGCCCATAGTTCACTCCCACTTCCCCTGATATTTCTCCTCCTGTTTCACAATCCAAATTTTCAGAAATTAATAATCATTTTGACATGCCAAACGCGATTCAAGATTTGAAATGCAAAACCAAACACACCCTTGATACAAATACTTAGAAGTTTTGGAAGGAAAATGACTTACTGGATATGGAGAATGAGATAAAAAACAAGATGAACAGAGAAATCACTGCCATGGCCATTGCATGAAGTTCAAGATATCTTTCTATTTCATTCAACTTTTTTTTCTCCTAAAATAGGGTTATTGGATTTTGGAATTGCGTCTACATGTGGGAAGAAGAGAACATTGGAGTAGAGTTGAACAATAACGTTGACTTTTGTAGGATAGATCTTAAGTTTTTTTTTTTAGTTTAGTGTTTATTTTACTTATTTTGAACTCTAATTAACATTTTGTGATTTTTTTTTTTTACTTTTTAATGGCACGATTTTAATTTACTTTGTAATTTGATGTTGAATATTTAATAAAAATATTGACAGGACAGTGTATTAGAGTAAACATATATATAAATGTGTTGATGTGATAGAATAATATAGTGCCACATTAGTATTTTATTAAATAAAAAAAGTTGATGATATGAATAAAATTAAATTCACATTTCTCAAATAAGTTCCTTGTTAGTTAAATTTTTTATTTGTGTTAGTTAGGTTTTATCATCAAGATTAGTCATGAAAAACACACTGCCTATAATATGACAAAATTTATAATAAAATGGAAAACCAATTCATAAGATGATATCAATAATAGATTAGAAGTGGAATTAAGAGTAAATTTGTGATATAATTTGTGGTGACCTTGTTGTAAGGTTGTTGTTAAGAAAACTATATCTTACTAAAAAAAAAAGGAATGTTTATTGAGAAATTAAGAATATTAGAAGTTGGTGGGTTTTGGAAGATTGTGGGAATAAGTAACTTAGTGGCACATTAGAGCTACTATGGACCTTCGTCCGTGAGGGAATAATAAGAGTAGTTTTACACGACTTTCAGATAATATGTAAAGTCAATTGGACTCATCGATTTGGTCAGTACTTGAAATATCTAACCACTCGATCACGATAAGGAGGTCACGCGATGATACGTGGTCGACCGATCTATGACGACGAGTTATGTGTTGACTAAATCAACAGAGTTAATTCATAATTAAGGGTTATTTAGCATAACTCTAAACATGAACCAACTTCTTAATCCAGCCCATCAATGAAGCCCATTACGGTAATATAAATAACACAAATTCCAAGAACCAGGTTCCTTATCTACAGTACTCTAACAACCGAGTGCCGACACTTCAACTCACTTGAGCGTTGAAGTGCCTTCTGCAGGTACCTTCTCAGCCTGTAAGACCGAACGACCAAGAAAAGGAAGGCGAAACAGGAAGTGAGCAGTGACAGTAACTGACCAAAGGAAGTAGAAGAACAATCGTTTTCAAGGCCCCAACATCCGTTCAAAAACACTATATATTCTTTCTATTTTTTCTTCATGGATTTTTTGTTGCATCATTTAAAAAAAAACATTTACCCTTTCAATTTTTTAAAATTATTATATTTTAATCATGTAAAGTAAACCATTTAAATATTACGGAAATATTGATTTTCACGTCACACATTTTAAATTAAACTGTATTAATATTTAAAAAAATAGAAACTGAAACTATTTTCAGCTTAAATATAAATAGATTTTTTTTTCAGAATGCCCATTAAAGGGATGTTCATGGTACTAAATTAATTAGCGAGATTTATTTTACATGATTGTTTAAATAAATTGTGTATTTTTAATTGGTGAACCTAATGTTAATTGGAAACTTGTTAACTGTGTATAGTTGATAATATATTTTATTTCTTGTAAATTTTATTATTGGTGTTGTTGAATCTATTGGTATTGTGATTCTTCTTTTCATTTATTATGTTGTTATTTTGTAGTTTATTATCTTGTCGACCTTAATATATTTTGCGACAACCACGACCTAGTTCTTTATAACCATTTTGTCTTGTACCTCAGATAATGTTACAAAATGGACAAACTCATTATTGTACGATATTTTTTAGTATATATCATAGTTTAACACATTTTTCGTTGATAAAAAAAATATTAGTACCTTTTTCATTTGTATGACTTGATGATTAGTTGGATCAGTACTCATTAAGGAGGTGAAATATGTAACAATTTAAGATTAAAAACTTATAAATTATTACACTTTTATTGATATTAAGATAGGTATACCCATATGTGGCCACTTTAATGCTTTGATTTTAGTTAATTTTAATAAATAAGAACATGATTAATGATGTTATTTGTATATTTTTTTACTTGAAATTGCATTAGTACAAAATATTAATACCATAATCCTAACAAAGACGGTTAAAATAAAACCATCTTAAAAAAAAAATGTTGATAAACTTGTAATTATGCAGTTTTTTTAACAACAATTATACCTAGAACGTCTTTAAAAAGCGATCAAAGACATAAATAACGACGATTATTCCTGAAATCGTCATTAATTAGCCAAAGAGAAATTAACGATAATTATGCTTGCAACCGTCATTAATTTTGCGGTTTTTAAAACCCCGCCAACTCTTACTCAACCCACTCTTTCTCTTTTTCTTTCATCTTTACTTTCTTTATTCTAGCTTTCCTCTTCACTTCTTCATTCAAGCTTCATTACGTTGTCGTCTCCTCGCCCTTGCGCCCGTCGCGCTCCCGCCCTGCCTTTGCATACTCTCCCTCAACCCCTGCGCCATCGCTCACCCTCAACCTCGCTCGGTTCCTTGCCCACTGTTGCAACTTCCGGAGCCCTACACCGCTGCTCCCCCTCATTGCCTAGTTGCTCCTCCTTGCTACCTCGCTTCCTACGCCGCCTCTCCCCCGTGTCGCTGCCCCCTACGCTTCCGCATCCCGCGCTTTCGCGCTAGGTTCCCCGCCACTTTTGCTTCGCTCCAATTTTTATGTTAGTGTGTTTTTATTTATTATTTAATAATATATTAAATTTTATTTTTATATATTGAACGTGTTTGTTCTGAGTCCGAGGGTGTTTGATCTTCAAAAATTTTGCTTTCTCTTTTAATGTTTAGATATTGTTTTTATATATTAAACGCACTGATGCTGAGTTTGGGAGTGCTCGATCTTCGATAATTTTGATTTAATTGAATAATTATTATATATTTTCTAAATATATTGAACGCACTGATTCTAAGTCTAGAGGTGTCCGACCTTTGGCAATTTAAATTTAGTTTTTCATGATTAGATATTTTTTTTACACATTGAACGCACTGATTTTGAGTCCAGAGGTGTCTGACCTTCGACAATTTTGATTTAGTTTTATAATGAATTAGATAATACATTTGAATATATGAAACATGTTGATGGAGTCCAGGGGTATCAGACCTTCGACAATTTAAATTTAGATTCTCTTAGTTTATCAGTTCTATGGATCAAAATTGGATTAATACACCACAAATAAAAAGGTGAAATATGTAACACTTTATATGTAAAAACTTATGAATTATCACACTTCCATTGGTATTAAGTTAGGTATACTTTATATGTAACCACTTTATGATGCTTTGATTTTAGTTAACTTTAATTGATAAGAACATGACTAATGATGTTATTAATACATTTTTTTACATCGATTGCATATCATAATTGATGTAGAACGGTGTTCATATTATAACAATTTTGAAAATAACTATTTGATGAGGTGTTTTTTTAGTAAAATTTTCTAGGTATTTTCACCAGAAATTTACAAAAAAAATTTGAATCATTCAGGACACCGTATACATATTTACCAATTACATCAAGTCCAATAATTATTGAAAACAATAAATACTACATATGGACAAAAAATCTCCTTATATTAGTTCATCAAACATAAAAATATAAAGATTAGATCAAAACTAAAGACTAACTATAACCACTACTAATCAAAACAAAACACTAAAAACCACATACAATCTTAAATCCAAACCATAACAACTATTTCATCATATAGTTATAATCAAAACTTAATCAATAAATTATTGTTTATTGTAAATTTAACTAAATTAATTCATTAAAAATTAATAAGCATGATTATATGATCATTTCAACCAATAATTTATAGCACTAATAAAAATAAAGTCATTAATACTTATGTAGTGTGTCTAATGAATGAGTTGTAATTGAATTCAAAAGTGAGTCTACAAGTTCATTTTTACAAAGTATTAACCATAATCATCGAAGCCTTCTTTACAAATGTAGGTGTTTTTGAACGGGGTTGGGACTAAAAAAAGTATTGAGACTCTTCCTCTGTTGGTTGGTTGAAGCTTCCACCCTTCCTCTAGAAACATACACTTTGCTCTCCCTTCACTGCTCTACCTCTCGTCCTCGCAATCTCCAGTCTCGGATGCCACCTGCAAAATGCATTCCAACGCTCAAGTGAATATAGTATTCGACACTCGGTATTTTAACATTGTATGATGACGTACCTGATTCTGGAAATTTGTGCCTATTTATATGATTATCATGGGCCCTTCCTTATCGGGTTAGATTAGGGAGTTGGGTCACGTTTATAAGTGTATTACCTGACTCTTGATTGCTGATTAACCTCGCTAATCCTATTTAAGCGTAACCTCAATTATGGTCTCGATCAGTGTTCCGACTAAGTTTTAAGGTATGATCTCGGTCATACAGATCCATGGTTTCGATCGAACAAACCCTACTGCTACAGTAGGATTTAAATCCCGCCTAAGTGTTAATATAGAAAATATTAGTTGAGGTCTCTTTTCAAACATTGTTACAAGATAAAGTTTTTTTTTTTATATATTTATATTATTTAACTTCCTAAAAAAACTTTCTAAGTTTTTCTTCTTTCTTTCCACAATCCTTTCATGTTGTTTGTATTGATACTACATTAGTTAAAAAAAAGAAACAAGTAACCAATGTAGAAAGTGTTGTTATTATTATTGAATTATCATGACATTTAATTTCATAATGATTTTCTCTTTTCTAACGTAATAGACATGGTATGAAAATGTTTCTTTTTACACTTCTGATCCAACCTAACTTAGTATGTAATCCAAACAAGTATTAGCATGATTTGGGATAAACAAGTCGGTCCACCTAAAATTTAAAACAATTATGTTAAAGTAAAAATAAATAAAAACTTATATTTTTTTAACATGAAAATTAAGACTCCATTATAATTAAAATATTTCACATAAACATAATGAATTAAAAAATGAAAAATGTGACACTAACTTCTAAATCTTAATAAACTTGGTTTACAAATTTTAATATTTTTTTATATTAATTTTGAGTTTTAATTAGCATTTTCTTTATAATATTAGGTTATTTGTTTTTTTAAGTGAATTTGTGGATTAATCTAATCTACCATGGATTCAATCTTACTGGATAAGTATATTTTTTTAACTCGTTATAAAACATTTCATTTTTAACTCAAACTCGTAGTGAGATGGACTATTATGTGGTGTCTTTGTTAAAACTTAATTTGCCCAAGCAAATTTTTATTCATATTTTTTAGATTATTTAAGAGTGAAACAAATATTTTATACTTAACAGTATTAAAAGACCAGTATCAAATTATTTTTTAGATAAATAATAAAAAATAATACTTGGATCAATTTAGAAGTGCTATAAAAATGTAAGACTAACTAATATAAAAAATTATATTTTTAAAGGCTTTTTTTCATACTTTTCCCTAATAAATATTAATGTTGGGCTTCATTAGTTTTTAATTATTTTTATCCTCCAGTGCAACATTAGTTGCAGGCTTGAGAGAGAAAAATAAATATTAAATCAAAGTTTGTGTACAAAGTTTATTAAAATAATAATTTGTGGTCTTTACATTATTATCCTATATCATAATTTATTTTTAATTCTTTTTGTTATAATTATTAAATGATAAAATAAATTCTTTAAATGATTAATTGTGAGAAAATTAGATTAAATTTTTGGATTAGTTTTAAACAAAAACTAATATTACCAAACACTTTTATATACTTTTGTGATTCTCTAGAAATATTTTCATAACTTTTATAGTAATTATTTTTTGGAAAACTGTTAATTAATTGTCCGTGAAATCCAAATTTTGAAAAATTAATATAATCTTTTAAAAATTTTAAATTTCATGTTTAAACTAACATGGAATAAATTAAAATGATTTAATTATAATTTTCAAAACACTTTTTACTATAAAACGGTTTATTTAACCATTTGCAACAGTTTAGATATACCGACTATGTCAAAAAATTGTCTCGATAAAATTTCAAAAACTATCGTAATTAATATTAATTATTTATATTTTATTTATTATTTTATTTATAGTCGTATATAGATATATTAGTTCTTTTAACCCATATAAAACATTAAAAATATAGGTCTTGTATGATCTTTTTTACATTAATATACTTAATAAAATAAAGTTCTTAAGATTTTAAACTTATTCTCCATAATAAGATACAAAATAAATTAAATAATTAAATTAATATTTAAAAATAGAGATGTTAGATTATCATTTGTAATATTTTAACTTAATTTATTAGTCAAATAATATCATCTATTTTTCATAAAATATGTAATATTTACGATTTTATATAATTCTTTATTTTATGTTTACAAATTGTTTTCTATTTTATTTTTAATAATATATTTAAATCACAATATGAAGTTCACAGTAAAAAACTTAAGCTCATCAATTTTGTATTAGGCTAGATCTTACTCCTTCCATTTCAAAATGAGTTGTTTTAGCATATTCAAACAAATTTTCATATTAATTCACATATTATCACCCAAGTTAAGAAATTATAAGTAATTTTTTTTTATTAGGATGGATAAAAATACAAATTTTTCAACAAGATTTCTCCTTTTAATTCTTTAACCAATATCTTGAAGACACTCATTCCATTGAGTGTCATTTAGCAATTAAAGATCTAAACTGCAGAGACACAACTTGGTATTGATGTAGGTCAATCAAATCAATTATTTCCATGAAACTTTGCACTTCAGGCAGACCTATTTTTTGACAAAATTACAGCAGTAAAAGATTTGCATCAACTGGGGTAACAGAAAAAAGTTACATCTGACCTGTCTTATGGCCTAAATGTTGGGCTTGATCAAACTACAGGGCATAAATATAGTCATGAAGAGGATTGTATATGCAGAGGTTTTTTATAGAACTGCAGCAAAAGAGAGGATGAAACCACACTAAGAGAAGAAGCAGCCATGCAAGCACCAGCAAGCCATGGGGGTAATCTGATTCCTGTAAAAGGGTACAAGACTCCAGCAGCAACTGGCATGCCTAGAATGTTGTAACCAAGAGCCCAGATGTAGTTCAGACGGATGCGCGACATGGTCTTTCTGGAAAGATCAATGGCTGTGATCACATCTTCCAAACTGCTTTTGACCAGAACTATATCAGCTGCTTCTATAGCTATGTCAGTTCCAGCACCAATTGCCATCCCAACATCAGCAGCAACCAGGGCTGGTGAGTCATTTATTCCATCACCTACCATTGCCACAGTCATTCCTTTCATCTGCACCAAGATTAAGTATCAAAATTCAGAAAATGTTTAGCCTTTGTTAGTAACCGTTTTAACAAATTTGTTTGATCTGAGTGAACAAAATTAAGTTTTTTAGAAGTTGTTGGGTACTTGAACATAGTATTTAAAGAAAAAAAGAAGACAATGAAAAAACACAAGTTTTTTTCAGTGTTTTGGTCTTGGTTTGAAAAAAGTAATAAATTTTGAATGGGAAATTGATTGCAAGCAGTAGAAAATAGCTTTTAAAACACACAAAAATGTGTGAAGGGAAACAAACAAGCCTTCATACATCATTTTATAAGAGAAATGTATCAACTACATTAGTTAACAAGATCCAATTTGATAAAGACTGGCTTTTAGCATGATTTTCTTTTAGCTTAAAAGATTACAAGCTTTACCTGCAAGTCTTTCACCTTGTTAGCTTTGCCAACAGGATCTGTCTCAGCAAAAACCTCATCAATACCTACTTCATTTGCTATAGCAGTTGCGGTAGCACGGTTATCACCAGTCACTATGATGCTTGAGATGCCCATGGAGTGTAGAAAAGATACAACACGTCTAGCCTCTGGCTTTACAGGATCAGTTACACAGAATGCACCAGCAATCTTTCCATCAATTGAAACTAAAATGCAAGTTCTAGCCAGATTTTCATTTTCAGAGATGTACTTCTCAACCTCAGAACTTATTGGAATATTACAAGCATGCATGAGTCTCTTGTTTCCAACTACAACCGTTCTATTACCAACTTTTCCCCTTACACCAGCTCCCATGTGTACCTCAAAATCATCCACATCCAGGACTTCCTCTGTGGAAGAACCAAACTTCTTGCGCAGTCTCTTTGCATGTACCACAACAGCTTTTGCTATCGGGTGCTCACTGCTTGCCTAAAAGTTTGTGTACATTAAGATATATCTGAATTATAAGAAATTAACTGTCATTTAAATCAGTTCTCCTTTATAATTATCATCTTCAGTTAACAAACTGTGAGTTTTAAATATCAAATCAAATGGAGGTAGTACATACCAAATTGAATTTTTCTCCCCAAATTTATGATGTATATGTGTGGTCCACTTTATTTTAAGGAAATAATCTTTCTTTTTTCTAACTTCACAAAGTTATTAGAAAAAAATATCATTTCCCTCAAGAAATTTGTTACCCCACATGCTATAAATGAAGACAACAAATTTTTGTTCTGTGTTTTTCAAATTTATTTGACATCTATTTTAAAATAAACCACTTGAAATCCACACAAATATACATTTTTATTTTCACTACAAGAAAGTGCCAAAATAAATTTTGTACACAAACATGCTATAGCAGAAGACAAAATGTTTTTGCCTTGTTATTTTCAGAAGTATTTGAAATCGCTTTTAGCACTTGAAACCAACCTTAGCTAACATTCTTTTTTCATTACAAGACAACCAATTTCATTTTATCATTATTAGATTCAATCTCTCTTTTATATTAATCTCTTTCCATCATAGGCTCCAAAAATGTTACCAAGAACAAAATTACATCAAATATTCAGATATCCAACTAAGTGCAGTATTCAACATAGAAAAATACCTCCACAGCAATTGTCATGTCACATAACTCCTCCATGGAAAATTCAGAAAACAAAACTGCACCAACTACCTCTGGCTTCCCAACTGTTAGTGTGCCAGTCTTATCAAACACAACAACTGTTACCTGCATTGTGAACAGTTAATGAGGTTTCAACAAAAGAATTGTGATAAATTTATACGCATAACATGAACGTCATAGATACAATGAAAAATGAAACAGTTTGGTCTTGCAAAAGAAGGTATTATGCTAAGTAATATAACACCTTGCAGCCTATAGATTTTTTCACAGGTCAGAAATAATGGGAAACTTTTAAGGCTGTTTTTCACCGTATTATAACTGATAAAGTGTTATTATCAATAGACAATATATTATCAGAATTAATGCTCAATTTTGGTGCAATACATGTAAGAGAAAAATGGAGAAGAAAAGGTTTTGTATATTATCAGAAGTGAATGCTTAATCACAACAAGTCCAACATATACAAATAAACGTCAAGAGTTGCTTTTGTAAACCTACATAGCCATGCTTCTCATCGGGTAAAAAAGTAATTATTAAAAGTGCTCATATTAGCTCGAAAGGTGGTACGCTGGTAACAGAAAAGAGTAAACTTTAAGTATTTTTTATACGTTATTATACGCAACCTATTTTAATTAAATAAGCAATAAATGATAAATAAAACCCATTAGACGGTAAGAAACATTCTCAAATTCTAACAATAACATTTCTAACATGTTTTAAACAAAAATAGGGGGTAAGGTTCACATGTGGTATTAAAAATAATACATTTAGAAACTTCTACTAGTATAATTGCCAAAGGCAAGCAAAGTTAACATGCCATAGTTTTTTTTTTTTGTTTTACTGCATTCTACAATTTGTGATATGGAGTAACAGGAAAAAGAAACAGCATTACCTTGTGTGCCTTTTCCAGTGCATTTCCACCCTTGATGAGCACACCTTGAGAAGCACCCATGCCTGAAGCAACCATGACTGCTGTTGGTGTTGCAAGTCCCAAAGCACACGGGCAAGCAACAACCAACACAGAAATAGCAAACTGCAAAGCAAGCTCAAATGCATCCATTGCTTTTGGTATCCAATCTTTAGGGAAAATACCAGCTTTGCCAGGAATGAACCATCCAAGCCAAGTTATTAGTGCCACAGCAACCACCTAAGGATGCAACCACAAATAAGCAGCTTCCCAATAATGAAATGATAAAAATAGTGTTGCAATGCTGATATCAAGTAAGGTTTAAATAATGCAGTATCTTTATCATCCCTTCCTTTTAAGTCAGATAATATCAGCATATAAACAAAAAGGGGAAGCAAAAAAAGTATTTAGATAACTGATGGAATATTTCACTGTTATAAAATGCTTCTGCATAGCACAGGCAAAGATAGAAACGCTACAAAAAAAAGAAGTGACCCCTTTCCAGATCACCCAATCAAGAGAATGCCCACCAAAAACATGTTTATTAGTGAATTTGTTTATTCTCAACAATCAGCATATATCTATTCTATAAAAAAATATAAAGTCAATACTACATTTTGGTGTAAATTTTTCGAAGACAATTTTACCCCTATTTATTTCATAATTGTATAAATCCTGTTAAAATAAAGTAACTGTTTTAATTTTGATTATATATATATATACTAATAATATATGTAATTATTAAGTATTGTAAGTTTAACTCAACCTTATCAAATCGACTTGTAAGTTAAAGTTTAACTCATATATTATAATCTGGTCATACCTTTAGTTAATATGGGATTTCCAAAAATCATCACAAAGAGATTTTTTTCTCAAAAATAACTGCACAGAGGTTACAAATTTTAAATTTATTATAATAACTTTCCGCTACTACCATATACATTATTGTTTCTCTTTTATATATCTTCTATTTAAAAATTAATATATGTTAATACATAATAAAAGATTATTATAAAATATGTCAAATTAAGTTTAATAAATTAAAAAAAAAAACTTAATAAAAATGAGGTCGTACTGGTGCAGAGAGCCAGTGTTTCCAGTGGTAAGTCACTACTAGTAGATGAAACATTTTTTGAGGAAAAAAGAAAAACTAGAAACATACAGTTGAGGAGCAACACTCACTATTGGAACAAAAACCCTTGAAATATGGTCAGCAAGTTTTTGAACTGGTGCTTTGGCAAGTTGAGCAGCTTCAACGAGTTGAACTATTTGAGAAAGTGCAGTGTCTGATCCAACATGTGTGGCCTTAACCAGTAAGCATCCATTTTCATTGATGGTTCCACTGATGACCTGTCCAGCATATTAAGCAAAAATAAAAAGTAAAATTAAATGCTCTTACCACCCTACTATGACACCTTTACACTAATTAGAAGAACCACTAGAACTTAGGATTACATAAATACAGAAAAATTAAAGGTTACATATTTCACTAAATGCCCCTTCCCAAGAAAAATAAGAAGAAAACATATCAACCTCCTGGATCTATTGCACATGCCTTTGTGTGTACTCTACCTATATAAATCTTAATTTAATGATATGTAAACAAATCATGGAGTGCATCCACTCACCTTTTTGGTTACACATATTACTATGAATTCCCCAGTTAGACCACATGAGAATTATGAATTTGTGTCACATGCAGAAAAGAGAATCATGATTGTAACAACCTTGGCTACACAGCAAGGAGATTCGGAAGGAAGGGAAAACTACTTGAAGCAAAAAAAAGGTAAAGATAAGCTAGTAATTGACCAATCTTGTGGGCATTTGGGTAAGGAGAGGAGATTCACAGGACCTCAATGATCTGCAATGTTCTATCATTTATTTTCTTGTTTTGTGAGCAACTCTGTTCTATCATTTATTTTCTTGTTTTGTGAGCAACTCTGTTATTTGTAATAAGGATTTGGCCATATTTCTCTAGTAAAACATAGCTTAGCTCCTATCAGCTATCTTTCATGGAATTCTCACCCTTCAACATCAACACTCACCTTTACTACTAGTGTTTTTGTCATGTTCAACCCCTAATTTAATGTAATGCCTCTGCTGTCATAATCTGCAAGATTAAAAACTACAAGCAATTGAGTCATAATATAAGAATAATACCTTGTCTCCTGGGCTTTTATCGACAGGTCTTGCCTCCCCAGTGATCATACTTTCATTTGCGTAGCTTTGTCCTTTTATAACAATACCATCAACAGGAATTTTGGTCCCAGGAACAATCTTAATTATGTCATTTTTTTGTATAAGTTGAGTGTCAATTTCTGTCTCAGAGATTATATTTCCATCAGTATCAATGGCTACTAAATAAGCTTTATCAGGAACAAGTTGAGTCAGCTTTCCTAAAGCATCCGATGTTTTCCCTTTAGCCACAATTTCCAAATACTTCCCTAATAGAATAAAGGATATCAACATAGAACTTGTTTCAAAGAAATCTTGTCCTTCAAATGTATCCGAAGTCAGCGCTTTTACTAATATATATAGAGAATAAAAATAAGCAGCATTTGTGCCAAGCGCAACAAGCACATCCATGTTAGCAGATTTTCGCTTCAGTGCGTGATATGATCCAACATAGAACCTGTTAGTAATAGACACATAAAATGACAATGAAAATCTTTGATTTCTTGAAAACAATACAATAAAATTGTCTTTCGGTGAGTAAAGAGAAACAATAACAAAAAACAAACTAGGATAAATAGTTATTCATGGTTATAATACCTTTTGCCAATTATGAACTGGACAGGCGTGCAAAGAATCCATCTTAAAAACAGCCCAAGAGTAAGCATGTTGTGGATCCTGTAGTTTAACCAGTTGCCATAAGGAGGAAGCATGGGAAGCACCATGGCAAATACAAACACCGGCACAGAAAATAAGCAGCTGAACAAAAATTGGTCCCTATACATACGGATTTCATTCACCTTATCTCTTCCTCTTTCCCTCGAAGGAGAGTATAAGGTTGCTTCATACTTCTTGGGGCCACAGCTAGCTTCCTGAACACAGTGAATGAGAGATCTTGGACCTGTGACATCCGGATCATAGCTAACTGTAACTTTATGTTCTGACAAATCCATCTCAACATGGTTCACCCCCACAGCTAACTCAAGAGAAGACATTACTAAATTAACATCTTCTGCGTTATAAACACCTTCAAGCTTTAGAAACACTTTGTTTGCATCATTCCCAGAGCTAATAAGATCAGTTCCAAAACCGGTATCCTCTATGGCCTCAATTATCTTGTCAACATCAGTAAGATTAGGATCAAAGTGTACTTTTGCCTCCTCCAAAGCAAGACCAACTATTGCCTTTCTCACCCCTTCAACCATTTGAAGGGCATTCTCAACGGACTCAGAGCAGCTTGTGCATGCCATTCCTTTAATCCTCACCCGGCACACTGCTATGTCCTGCTCATGAAGCTCATGAACTCCAAACCCACTCTCCTCTATGCCTTCTTTTAATTGTTTCACCTATAATATTTTTTACAAACACAAAATAAATATCATCCACATAGTATAAATATTAATTCACCAAAGATTTAACAACAATTCCATCCCAGAAAGTTGTAACACGAGCTGATTTAGCCCCTAAAAGTTCTCACTTATACAAATTAGTCCTTCAAAGTCAATAACATGGACAAAACTTAGATGGATTTCCTCTTGTGTTTTTTAGTGTTGTTCTCTTTTCGGATTATAGCTTGACCTCGATAATAATTCACATAATAAAGTTTTCCCCTTGCAGTAAAAGTCATTACAAATTACCAACGTCAAACTTCAATTTTAAATAACACCAAGAGAACTCAAGAAACAACATCCAAGTTTTCCACAGACCAAATTGTATACTATTCTATTTCTAAAAACGATAAAAAAAAAGTAAAATAAACATAAAATAATTTATGCACTTGAAGAATTATTACATGGTCCAGAACCACCATGCACTCACAGTGTAAAAGTCACATTATCAAAACTTTAGATAAACACTGAAGATGAAGTCTTCTATTTTATCCAATATCACAGACTCTTGAAAATATATAATGTAAAAGCCACAAGTTTCCCCTACACGGTGATGCATGGTGATGACATGCATGGGCTTTTTCCTCTGATTAACTCTTTCCCATAATTTGACAATCTCGAATAAAAGGATGAAGTCACACCTATTTTAAAAGTCATAACTATTTTGCAATAACTTGTTTAAGTCCATAATTAGTATGATTTTCAATAACTAATTTATGATTTATGAACAATTGATGGTATGCTTTTTTGGCAAACGCTAACCAGTACCCTTAGTGTGGGTAAAGAATAAAAAATAAAGCTTTTTTTATTGCATGCAGAGAAATTCAGTCCCCTGTAACTTTTTAATGCCATTTAAGTTAGAATATAACAGACTAATTTGAATTTTTTACGTATTCAAAAACAAAATCAGAATTTTCAATCTTCTAGGACTAAATTGATCATTTACGAGACAAAACAGAGCAGAAAAAGACCTAAGTCAGACTTACAGTAACCAACTTGGGGTCAAACTTGATGGCGGCGCGGCCATCAAGCGGCGAAACGGCGACGCTTTTGACGCCGTTAAGACTCCCGACGACGGCCTCGACGGAATTTACGCACGAAGCACACTTGATGTCGCTCAGTTGAAACGTGACTGTGCTAACTGCGGCGGCGGAGGCCTCCGGAGCCTGCAACAACGGTACCTTGAGTTCGCCACCCCCCTTAGGTTCCATCGAAAGATTCGAAATTGAAAGAAACCCAATTCAGAAGAGCAGAGAGGGGATTTGGAAAAAGAAGAAAAGTGGGAAAAGGGAGAAAAGATAGGGTTGGGAGATTCTAAGAATCTTTGGGGAAGATAAGGATAAAAGAGGTTACAAAGATGAGAGTAGTGCGTGGAGTTGAGGTTTGGAAATTGGAATCCTCGCTCAGTGTTTTTGTTTTGAACTTTTGAATTTGTAACTGTCTCATTGTTCCTTTCCCACCAAGTTTTCATCTTTGCCACTTCTACCCTTAGCTGAAATTAGAGATAAGATAGTTTATAATAATAACCTATCTTTGAGAAAGTTATGAGGTTTTAAAATATAAAATTTATATAATTTTTTTACATAATTTAATAAAATCAGTTTTATTATTTCTCAAGGTTTTCTTAAATAGAAATCTCCATTATAATAAAAAACTGACCATGTATGATTAGTTTATGATATAATGGGTTTGAGAGAAACACATTATAAGACTAAAAAGATAAAGAATTAACATTATACTCCCTTTTCTGAATACACATTTATCTCCTTATACTATTAATGCAATAACATTCTTATTTTTATTTTATTTATATTATATTTGTATTAAAATCATATAGAAGTATAAAAATAAATTAATAAATTTAATCATATACTTTATAATTTATTTATTGTAGATTTAAATATGTCTGTAACGTCTTTGTTAATTTCATATCCCTTACATTTTTTAATCATTCTTTTCTAGTTATTGTCATTAAATACAGTTAATTTAAAGCAAAAATATATATTAACATAATTAAAGTAACAAATAATATTTCACATAAATATAAATAGTTTTTTAAGGTATAAAATCTAATTAAGTAATATATGTATTATTTAATGTAAATAAGATAATATTTTATTTTTTCACTGATTAATTTACTTTTACCATTGTATTTTTAATAAAAATAATTAAAAAATTATTTAGAAACTTGTAATATGTTTTCTATATATTAATTTTGATATTATAATTTTAAATTATTGAAATTTTATTTCTTATATATCCAAACAAAGAATTTATGACAAAAATCATAAAATAAATTTTATATAACCCTATACTCTAAACTGTAAACAAAGAATTTGGAATCATCGATTTAAGGATGTTTAATTTGACATTACTAGAAAAATGGATATGGCGTCTTGGAAATGGATAAGGGCGGGTTGTGGAAGGAGATACTTGATTCTAAATATGGTGGTTGGAGAAGTTTGAGAGAGAGCAGGAAAATTGATAAGGATTCCCTTTGATGGAACAATTTGAAGGAGGTTTGGAGTTTAGAGGGTTGGGGAAGGAGCTTTGATGATGCTTTGTTGTGGAGGATTGGTGATGGGAAGAGAATTTGCTTTTGGGAGGATAATTGGGTGAGTTGTGATGCTTTGAAGTGTGTTTTTTCGAGACTATTTTCCTTGAGCACTTCCAAAGCCTTTAAGTTGGTCGAGTTTGGAGGTTGGAGTAACAATTTGGGAGTGGCGTTTAGTTTGGAGAAGGACTCTTTTTGAATGGGAAAAACTTTTGGAGAGTCAACTTCTACAGGTTCTTAAAGGGTTGAGGCTTGAGGCTTGAGGTGGACAAGGGGGATAGATGGGCTTGTAAGGACGGGGAGTTCTCAGAGTTTTCGGTTAAATCAACATATGTATCTTTAAGGAGGGAGGTTAAAGGGAAAAATAGAATTGTGTACGATAAGTTTTGGAGGTGTAAAGCGTTACCTTAAGCCCATGTCACTGCTTGGAGGGTGTTGTCAAATAAGATTGCTATTAGGAACAATTTGGAAAGGTGTGGAGTTGAGGTTGAAAGGCTTTTGTGTAGTATGTGTGGGGAGGAAGAGCAATCTTGTCGTCATTTATTCTCTGAGTGCAAAATAACTTGGTTAATTTGGAGTCAGTGTTTTGCTTGGCTTGGCGTGGTGTCGGTGGTTCACAATGATTCTTTCCGCCACTTTTTGCAATTTTTGTTGAGTAGTTCATCTGATTCTGCAAATGACGTTTTGGATTGCTGTATTAAGTGAGATTTGGAAACACAAAAATAGTTTCATTTTTTGAAGGTGGCGCGGTAGATGTTTTAGAAGTGTTCTCTCTTGTTCAGTTAAAGATTTAGTCTTGGATTACGTCCAAGGTACCTTAAGTTGTTTTGTCCTTTTCTGACGGGTGTCTGATTTGTATGAGAATGATTAAATGATGTGTTAGGTTGTTGGTTGGATTCTTAGTTGGATTTTGGGAGTTTGCATATTTTTTGTTTTCAATTAAGGTAGGACGTGTTTAACTGTTTTTCTTTCTCGAGTTTAAGTGTTTTTCTTTCTCAGTTTGTAAAGGGTTGAATCATAATTTTTATTTTTAATGAATACATAATTTAAAAGTAACATAAAATATTTATTAATCTATAGCAGATGTGTATTATTTAACAGATAAATTTTATAATATAACAAATATAAAGAGATTTCTTTCTGTAACAATTTCTTTTATGTGCATAAATTATTATTTTTCTTTATTTTTAATTATACTTTAAAATTACAACATCTTAATTTAAGTAATTAGCCATTTATTATACAATCTGAGTTCAGTACTTTCTTCCACATCTTTGGTCGGAAATTTGTTAGAAAGAAGACCAGAGACTTTGATCATCCATAAGCATAATAAAAAAAATAAATCTAGAAAAATTTTAATCTCCACAATAATATCTAATTTAATAAATATAATAATTAATTATTTTTTTATCTTTAAAATTAATTTTTTAATAAATTTTTAGTAGTAAAAATACATAAGACCTTTATGCAAAATATTAGAAGACTCGTCAAATAAGCTACAACATACAAAACCTGTTGCCCTATGCACAAGATATGAATTCGTTATTCGAATTTTGCCATATTATCAGCTCAAAAGTTAACTCATCAATATCAATTAATATTATTATACAACACACAATTTTTTTTTTCTAAGAAAGTATGTTAAATGTCATCATGTTAAAAAAAAAACTGAGTTTAAAGAAAAAAATGTCAACTAGAAGACTATTAATTCTCATTAAGATTTTCTACTCTTTATGCAACCAACAATAGAAATTTTATCAATATCTATAAGTAGAAGAACCTTGTCATATAGAACAACTAATGGTCGAAGATGTGTATATAGTAACTATTGCATGTTTTTTTGTTATCTTGAAGTCTTGTAAAATCATTTGATCGACTAATACACGTAAAATTCACATTGCACCCTATTTATAAATCTTTTACATGTGTAAACTTCAATTAAAAAAACTTAGAATCTATAACTTCTCATGTAGAGTTTTCCTGGTCTTCAAATTGTGGTTTAATGAAAAAAAAACTTATAAAGGAAATTTCAATAAGTGAATTTGTATATTGTATTCTGTAGAAGGTAATGAAAATATTTGTGTAATTTGTTTATTATAGTGAAATGTATTAGTGTTTTCTAAAAGAAATTGGAAGAAATTCTATTTGAGGGGATCAATATAAAAAGCAAAGTGTTCATTGTTTTTTCTGTCCTTGCACAAGTTTTATAAAATCATTTTGAAAATCATTTTTCAACCAATAAATACTTTAATTGTCCTTTCTAACCATATTCATCTTTCAAATATTTGTAAAAAAGTTTTAGAATTTCATTCAATCTTTTTTTCTCTAGAGTAAACATGTTAACAATTACATTACGCATATTACTTAAAATATAACCTTTAATAAGAAAAATTATTTTTGCAACACAAATGAAGGAGGAGGGAAGTCGAAGAAAATATAAGCAGTTCAAAATTTAGAAAAAAAATGCTAAGATGAAGTGTTGTACATGTCAACAGTATAGTCACAACTAGCTAAGACTAAGTACCATAAGATAAAAAAAATAAAATTCTATAATCATGTATCCTAGGGCATTATAAAAGTTGGTAAACTATTGACTCATATAATGATTATGATGAATTGCATTACATAATAGTCACACTTATCCCTCCAAGTTATAGGACTTAAAACCAAATTCCAACTAATATTGCAAGCAAACTGCAGCAGTCAAAATTCAAACCCAAGTCTTTCCAGTGACCAAGTGGAAGCATTGACCACTGGACCAGACAAGTTCTTTGGTCATATTATCATTTTTATTATACTTATACATATTAATATAATTTATACATATTAATATAATTTATACATATTAATATAATTTATACATATTAATATAATTTATA
>Ga0123342_1003028_pt1 | contig 27418 bp, 27 predicted proteins | sample Turbeawhitnodule_FD_89960 | JGI IMG/M metagenome (GOLD analysis project Ga0123342, IMG submission 89960) | Root nodule microbial communities of legume samples collected from Mexico - Turtle bean Mexico white nodule | ecosystem: Host-associated > Plants > Roots > Nodule | place: Mexico: Nepantla...
CCACTAGACAAGTTAAATCTTTAATTATCGAAATAGCCTTAGAAACCCCAATCTTATCCTGAAATCTAGCATAATTCCTCATACGCCATATCATCCATATAGAAAAGGTTATCACCGCAAGCTATTCTCGTACTTCTTGAGTATGTATATGTTTATTCTATGTTGTAGGAAATGTTTGTACTTTTATCTACCAAGAAGATATGTTCAATCTCAAGTCACATGAAATGATGTCTTGGCTAAATAGTTAAAGTTGTTTTCTTCAATAATAACTTGACATAAGCGTTATTCAACACTCTGGTCTAGCTCTCTTCTTAGTATTCTGTCAAGGGAGATAAGTATTACCAACTATCAAAGATGTTGCGTAAATAAGAATATATATTAAAGTTGCATCATCCATTTTTAAGCTCATAAGATGCATAAAGGACATTCAAGTGAGTTGAAGTTACTTATTGGTCAGAAACAAATTTACAACGACTATTTTCTTCCACACTTATATAAAGCAACCATTCAAGAATAAAACCAAGTACGAGGATGTTGCACTATGTTTAAGTTTCTCAAATTTTGTGTCTCAAATAGCTTCATAGAGAACACTATGAGTGTTCATCTAGCAAATTAGGAGAGAACACATAAACCTTGTAATCATCAAAAGATGTAGTCCCTCCCTAGAAGGAAAAACCAATGATTTATTGATCAAACCCACAAAATGTCTCATGTTATCCAAGGGTGACTCTTTGGCAAATAATCTTAGTTTAGCCATGAATTTCTTATTGAAATAATACTCGGATTGAGATAAAAGTGACTTGTTGAAAGAATACTCAACGGAGTCAACCAATAGTAGCTACATTTCGAAAGAATACTCAAAGTGGACAACAATGAGTGTTTGCAATTCGAAAGAATACTCAATGGGGTCAACATAAAAAAATGGTTGTGATATGAAAGATAGTCAACAAGGTCATCCAAAAGTGGTCGTGATTCGAAAGAATACCCAATGAGTTAGCCAGGAGTGGCTGCAATTTGAAATAATACTTAATAGGATTAGGCAGGAGAGACTAGATTTGAAAGAATACTCAACATGGTCAACTAGGAGTAGCTATGATTTGAAAAAAAATACATAACAAGGTCAGCTAGGAGTGCCTGTGATATGAAAGACTACTCAAGGGGTTAGCCAAGAGTGGGTATGATCCCAAATAATACTCACCGAGTGGCTATGATCCCAAATAATACTCAACGAGTGACTACGATCCCAAATAATACTCGATTGTACTTCAGAGCATTAGTTATCCTAGTGAAACTCAATCTTTTGATTGAGAACTAGATGTAATATGTTGTGTTAGACAAACCAGTATAAAATATAATGTGCAACTCTTTTTTCTCCTTATCTCTTTTTCTTTGCATGTTATTATCATATGTGTTAATTTAATAGGAAGAATGACTGCGAAGTTTGAAAAACAATTTGTTAGAAGTTTGAAGTTGCGTTTGATATAAACAAAATCTGGATTTAAAAATGAGTCATTAACAAATTTCATTTTATATAAAACTATTGTTTGAATGACCATCATTAGTCGATATTTACATCTCAATATAAAATACTAAATTTAATCAATCTAATTAACTCTCCTTACCTATGATCTTTTGCTTCCTAAGCAAAATAACAAAATTAGCTTAAGCAAAGTTAGGAAAATCCTAACTTTCTCCAAAACATCTTGATTCACTAACAAAACATAACACTATAAATATGAACTTACATATATGACTCTAGAAAGCTCAAATCTTACATGTAAAAAGGAACACCAACACATGCAAGCTAAAGAAGAAAAAGAGAAACTAGAAATCTAATAAGAAAAAGAAAAACTTACTTAAAAATACAATCTGATAAGTTCAAATTGTTTAATTTGTGCTATCTACATAACCAACACTTCTGATCGAGGAGAATATGTGAAATGAAATAAAGATTCTAGAGAGAAGTTGGAGAGAATAATAAAAAAGAAAAGTTTAGAGAGATGATGGAGTTTTTGAAATAACAATTACAATCACAAAAACAATTCAAATTGAGATATTCTAAGCATTTTTCATACACTCAAACTGTGCTTACAAGATTTGAGATTCAAGACTTTGTTGTGCTGAAAAATAACCTTGTTTACTTTAGTTGTGATTATTTTGGTAAACTTTTTTCTTGTTGTTCAATAGTCGGTAAGTGTCACAACCATGGTCATGATGGTGGACGATGAACCAAAAATAATTTAAAAAATAAAATAGAGAAAGGAGTGGCCTGTATAATTTACTGTGGAAAACTACAAAAAAAAAAGATGATCCATATAATTAGAATTAGGGTTTGGGAGTCGGTTATGTGTTGAGAAAGTATTAACACTCTTACGATTTCGTTTAAATAGGATACCTTTAATTAAATATCTTAAACAAGTTTGGTTTTTTAGAAAGTTTATTTTTTCCCAAAAATAGAGACAAAAATGTTGTTTAAAAATGAAAAAAATATTTTAAATTTTTTTTATTTGAGATCTGACAAGGATAAACCTTAGTTGTACATATTTTCATTCATTGAAAAATTAGAATTTGTGTAGTTCTAAAAGTTAAACTATTTGAAAATGATTGTGGTATGAGTTGGGCATTTTGAAAAAAAGGGAATCCGACTAGCACAAACCTTGCTGCATACATATTTTTGTTCATGAGGAAAAATCATTAATCACGTTCTGGAAGTTAAAAGATGTTGTATGTTTGTTGATATTTTTTAATTTTTGAAATTTTTATAGTTTTGGATTTTATAATTCGATCTGTTTATTATTAATTTGTCGAAGGAAGGTTACTGAGCAAAAGATGATGCGTAAAATCATGCAAATACTCACGCGATTAGTTTTAGAAATATATACTTATTATTGTTTTAATAAAAACTGATGGCTGCATAAGTGAAAAGGGATGACGAGTAGCGAAACTGCTGGATCAGTCGAATAAGCGCAGACATTTTAAAGAACGCAATGTGTATGAAAAAGGAGTGTTTACGAAACAAAAGTGCTGGGCCAGCTGAATGGACCAGGCTTTTAAAATTTTGATGCAAGACCAATTCTTCCTACACCCAATTTCTTTAACCTGCACCCTACGTAATTTTAAATTTTCGATAAAGCACTCCAGTCTGGAAATGAAAATCTTAAATTAGAAATAATACATTCTGGAAAAGTATATCAGTAAGATATTATTGTGTTTCAGAAATAAAATCCAGAAACAAAAAATCAAAATCCTATTTTGGATATATGTACTCCATTTTATTTAAGGGCATTTTTGTCTTTTCATACTGAAATTGGGTGCATTTGTATGGCACAGGAAGTAATTGCCTTGGTGCAAATATAATAAGCTTGGTGCAGATAGTGAAAGTGATGAGAGGTGGGAATATTAACACGAGGGGGCCCAAAAACAATTTATGCATTGAAGAATAAAATGGTGGTCCCATTTGTTTTGCTCTCTCTCTTTTACCTTCCTCCAATGCAAATTTTATCTAAAAAATTAAAACCGAAAAGCCGTGGGCCTACAAGTGCATGAATGCAAATGCTCTAAAATAAGGCAATTACTTCCTGCACCCAATCAACCCAATCAATTGTTTCCTGCACCTGACAAACTTTTTAAAACCCCACTCTGCCCTTGTTTTTTTAACATTTGTAGTTGAAGCTTCCGAACACCCATGTCCGTAGAAGGAAAATGGCTTACGAATATCATCATTTGGAATAGGGTTCTGCATTTTGGATGTACATATCCGAAAGAGTTAAATGTGTTATGGATATGGGGATGCGAAAGTATACACACAACCTTCCGGACGAAGCCATTCACAACACATAAATCACTTTTGGATAAGAAAATACAGAAGTCAAAAATCACTTCCGCATAAAAGTATCCGGAACGCACAGGACATGTTAAAACTCATGTTTTCTTCTCCGATGGCTTCGTTCTCTGTCGTTGTCGAACTTTCTCACAGACAATGCCTCAGTGACCACAACAATGGATGTCCTTCGCTCCTAGGTTCGTGTTCTTTGAAGGGTTCATTCAAGTGAAGCTTCTGTTGCCTCAGAGGAGAAATGTGAACGGGAGAATGGGAAAACGACGATGGCTGCTGGGTTGACTGCGAAAACGAAAACGAAGGAGCGATGGTGGCTACTACATTGCCTGCGAAAATTAAGGGAGTTTGGGTGCAGATTTCACTTAACCTAATTTCAATTTCATTAAAGACATTTTAGTATTTTCGCATACACAATTAGGTGTCAATCTAAATTGACTGGGTGTAGGGAGAATCAGCCCTAAAATAATATGTATGACTCAATTGTTAAAAGCCAGTCGTGGGTCCATCATGTGCCAAAATCAGAAGCATTGAATGGAAAGAAGACAAAGGCACCCTCAACATGATATATAACCATCAACAAATGCATTGCTTCTCAAATACCAAAATTGTGAGAAAAGAAAAAAAAACCCAGAAACTGCAATTTGCTCCCAGCAGTTATACCTAGGGCAGGAAACAAAAGAAAACCACCATGCATACGTCCAAACATTCACCAAATATTAAAAGTGTTGTTAGTAATGTTAGTGCTAATCACAACCTAAATTCTGCTTCTACTTCATGTAACTTTTGTGGTAAGATAGGTCACATAGAAAATGTCTGTTTTCAGAAAAATGGTTTTCCCAATAAAGATAATAGGACATACAAATATAACAATAATAAGAAAATTTGCACTCACTGTGGTATGAATGGGCATACTGTTGAGAATTTCTACAAGAATCATGCTTATTCACCTAGAAATAAATTTTCCAATGGTGGAAAATCCAGTCAGATTAATAGTCTTGTGTTTATTGATGATGTTTCTTTTGAAAAATGTTAAAAAGCATAGGAAGATGGCAACATTAGGCTCACTCCTCTACAGTATCAAATTCTCTCAGACTTTTTTAAGCAAAGTAGAAGTAGTACTGATAGCTACAATGCGGTTAATCAAGCACAAGTGAATCAAGTGAGATCTTTCTCCACACACATTCAACTCACCAAGTGACTGATCAACCTTCAATAAGTAATCTTTCTATCAAAACTAATTTTCCTAGCATGAAAACTTGTTGGATTCTAGATATAGGAGCCGCTGACCATGTATGTGTTTCCTTATCAAATTTTTTCTCATACAAAACTATTAAACCTATTCCTATAAATCTTCCCGATGGTTATCATGTTCTGGCTAATTATTCTAGCACTATTGTCTTCAATCAAATTTGTTACCTTAGTAATGTTCTGTATGTACCAAATTTTGCTATTAATTTGATATCTGTTTCGAAACTCACTTCAGATTTTGATTACAAATTAATTTTCTCTTTAAATAAATGTGATATACAAGACAATGTTACCAACGAGAGGGTTGGTACAGTTAAGACCACTTATGGGTTGTATATTCTTGATTATGTTGTTTTTTGTAATTCTGCATTCAAAACTATTGCTTATTCTTATAATACTACTGATAAGAACCAAAATTTGTGGCACAATAGAATGGGTCATATTTCTGATGAACAATTATCTGTTTTGAGAACTCAATTTGTTTTTATTACTGCAAATAAAACTCGTGTGTGATACTTGCCATAGAGCAAAACAAAAGAAATTATCTTTTAATTTGATTAGTTCTCATACTAATTATTGTTTTGAATTACTGCATATGAATATTTGGGGTCCATGTTCTGTTGCTTCTATGTATGGACATAAGTATTTTTTAACCATTGTTGATGACTTCTCTCATTTTACTTGGCTTATACCCATGATTACTAAGTCTGAAACCAAAATTCACATTGAAAGTTTTATTGCATATGTTAAAAATCAGTTTGAAAATAGTGTCAAAATAATACGTACTGATAACGAGGAAGAATTTGCCATGAAAACTTTTTTTCCTATAAAAGCATTATTCATCAAACTACTTATGTTGAGACGCTTGTACAAAATGGTATTAGTGAAAGAAAACATCAACATATCTTAAATGTTACTTGTGCTATCATTTTCCAAGCAAACTTATCTCCTTTATTTTGGAATTTTACTGCTTTACATGCTATTTTTTTTTATAAACTGCACACCAACTTCTTTATTAGACAATAAATCTCCTTATAAAAAATTGTACACTAAATCTTATGATCTTACTATCATTCGTGTTTTTGGATGCCTATGTTATTCTAGCACTATCATTACTAATAGAAAAAAGTTTGATGCACGTGTTGTCTCTGCTGTTTTCTTAGGTTTTCAACCCAATATTAAAGGCTATATTTTCTTAAATCATAAAAATCACAAAATTGAGGTCTCAAGGCATGTAATTTTTCATGAACATCAATTTCGTTATAAATTGAATGTTGACAATAATGAAAGACCTAACAATTTATCTCTTCCCATTCCCCAAAACTATGCTTTTACTACTGGTTTTATTCATGATAATCATCCTAGTAACACTGCTCATAATACTGAGAAAAATATTGAATCTGTTGGCAATGATACTGCTCACATCCATTCTTGTGAACCTGATGAACCTGTTCAAGAAGCACAATCCCTTGTTCCCGAAGAACAATCCCTTGTTCCTGAAGAACAATCCAATACCCTTCTTAGAAGATTAACTTGTCAAAGGAAAACGCCCATGTATCTGCATGATTTCCATACTTCATCCATACACACAAATCATGTAAGTACAAAATACCCTATCTCTAACTTTCTCTCTTATAAATCTTTATCTACAGACTTTAAAAAGATTATTCTTTCTGTCTCATCTCACATGGAACCACAATCTTATGAGGAAGTATCAAAATATCCATGCTGACAACAAGTTATGAAAGAAGAGCTAGATGCTCTGAAAGCCAATCAGGCATGGATAACCACTACTCTCTCTCCTGGTAAAACTTTTATTGGCTGTCGATGGATATACAAAATAAAAAGGAAGTCTGGTGGTACCATAGAGAGATACAAAGCCCGTATTGTTTCCAAAGGCTACACACGGCTGGAAGAACTCGACTTCCTAGATACTTTTGCACCTATTGCCAAGATCACCACACTTCGATTATTACTTGATCTTGTTGTGACACAAAATTGGGTCTTAAAGCAACATGATGTAAACAACGCTTTTCTACATGGAGATCTTGTAGAGGATGTCTACATGAAGCGTCCACCGAGACTTTTTCTTTTTAACAATACCCATGTTTGCAAATTACAATTATCTAGCGTCCACTGAGACTTTTTCTTTTTAACAATACCCATGTTTGCAAATTACAATTATCTTTATATGGTCTTCGACAGGCAGGTAGACAATGATATGCAAAGCTATATACTTTTTTATCATCTCATAATTATATCTTATCTACTACTGATCACTCTTTATTTTTAAAACATCATGGTCTTAACACCACTTTCCTTCTTGTGTATGTGGATGATATTATTCTCATTGGCAATGATGCTGAGGAAATCTCTTGCTTTCCAAATCTGCTGGATCAACACTTCAAAATAAAAAGTCTTGGAGATCTTACCTTCTTCTTGGGTCTTGAGGTTGTACGCAACTCAACTAGTATTCATCTTAGTAAGAGAAAATACATTCTGAATCTTTTACATGATGTTGGTATGTTGGACTGTGCATCCATGCCCACTCCTATGCTCCACTCTTCTCGGCTCTCTCCAACCCAAGGTGCTCCCCTCTTTGACATTGATGCTTCATCCTACTGCCGTCTCATAGGTCGTCTTCTCTATCTCACAAACACTAGACCAGAAATCACTTTTAGTGTCAACAACCTTAGTCAATTTGTTAAAGCACCCACTAAAGAACATCAACAAGTTGCCTTTCGTGTTCTACATTATCTCAAAACTGCTCCTGTATCGGGTATCTTCTTCCATTCTTCTTATTTCATTCAATTAAGATGTTTTACTGATTCTGATTAGGCAACTTGTCCTACCACGAGAAAATTTGTTACTGGATGTTCCATCTTTTTAGGCAATTCTCTCATCACATGGAAATCCAAAAAGCAGCAAACCATTTCAAGAAGCTCCTCAGAAGCAAAGTACAGATCATTGGCTACCACTACATGTGAGATACAATGGTTAATATATCTTCTCTAAGATTTTTTGGTTCCATATGTTCAACCTGTCATCCTCTATTGCAACAATCAATCTACTATTCAAATAGCCAACAATCCCATCTTCCACGAACGCACCGAGCATATTGAAATTGATTGCTACATTGTTCGTGAAAAGGTTGCAGTTGGGCTTCTCAAACTTCTTCCCATTTCTTCCAACTTGCAAGTTGCTGACATCTTCACCAAACCCATGCCTCTTAACACCTTCACCTTAATCCATTCCAAGTTGGGAATGAAGAACATCTATTCCCAGCTTGAGGGGGGCTGATAATATTCATGTTTTTTGTGTTTGGGCTTTTGGGTTGCATGTAGCTCTCAGGCCCATTTTTCTTTTTGCACCTATCCTATATGTTGTGTTTATGTTCTCTCTTCACTAGGTTAAAATTTAAACTTCAAGTAGAAGCTTCGCTGCACATCGTCCTTGGTTCATCTCACATGAAGCGCCACCATCACTTTCTATCTTTTTCAATACAACCTTAACTTATAAGATGAAGTTTGCATCCACTTATATACTATGCTTCAAAACACTACAAGAAATATGATCAGTACCCGTTGATAATTACATACGGATATAAATCCGTATGTAATACATACATACAAACTTTACAAATGGAGTTATATTCGTATGTAAATTTCTATTACATACGATTTTTTCTGTATGTAACAATATATAACTTTTGCAAAAAAATTATGCCTAAAAAATTCGTATGTAAGGGTGGCGCCCTGAGGAGGAAAAATGTTTGAAGGATAAATTCGTATAACGATAAGTGGATCTGTTCGTAAAGGAAGACGTGTATTACATTTTTTTAAAGTTTTAAAAAATTAAAAAAACTTGTAAAGCTAATATGTGGTTTTGTATGTGCGCTAGAATTCACAGTGCATTCCCTCCACTCTCTTTCCCGAAATTGGTCTTCCCCTACCTAAGCTTCAATTATCGTTTTCCCTAACCTAAGGTAAGCTAACCTGAGCTTGAATCCCAAAATTCACAACACTCCCAATTTTCTCAAACCACCACTTTTCAAAACCCTATGTTGCTTAAGATGAGGTGAATGGCGATTTGAATTTGGTAAGATTTTGCTTCATTTCTAATTTCCTTTCTTTAAATTCGGTAGCTCTTCTTTATGTTAGTGCCTTCATATGATTTAAAATAGTAGGTTGTTCTTCCTCCTTTTTGCTCGTGGGTTCAAGTTCTTCTTCCATGGTTGGTTTGTTGTTGTTTATTGTTTCCTTATAAGATTTACGATTCAATTTCTCCTTTCACCAATTTCTTGTTGTTCACAGTGCTTGGAATCTTGCAAGGGTTTGATTGTGGCATGAGGTAATGAAGGGAAGACAAGGTATAATCACAAAATTGGTTAGATCCTTTTCTATTACCTTGTTTTACAGGTATTGTATAGTTATGAGAAATAAGCTTTGCATAGACACATGAGCATAAGAAATGCATCTCCAAAAGATAAACAAAACTCTATGAATGCACTGAAATTTTGTCATGTTGTACATCTTTTTATTTAACCTTTATGTCATGGAGAGCACATTAGGTTACTCATCCCATTAAGTTCCATTGTACTTTTATGATGAATATAAAAATTATATGCAATTTTTTGGTAACTTCTGATACCCCACTTTGTAAGATGCAGTGCTAGCAAACAATGGAACATGACTTAATTTGATAACATATATTTGTCATCCTTGTATGATTAAAGTTATTTCATCTAAATCCATTGTACATATAAAAAAAGATGTATTATTATAGGTGAATTTATGCCAGTATCTTTATCTATAGATGACTACACTATAGATGCCCACAATATCTCAATATTATCCATTTTTAAGATGATCAATTGGTATTAATGTTAGTCTGGGACCGTTTTGTATGTGTGACCCATGATGTAGCTTTGTTGTTGAAGTTGTCCTCTATGGAACTTCTTTTAACCTCTTCCTTTAGACCCCTCTAAGTTAGGTTGCTTAGTTTTCCTACTTTTTCTATTGATTCTCTTGCATTTGGTTTAAATTCACGTGAAGAGAACATTTAGACAAAACTTTTTGTTTGTTTCCATGTACTCTACTTCGTTAATGTCAATTCCTAATTGTTCATTCTTATCCCTTTTTCAAGAATAATTAATAGCTAATGACCTTGCACGATAGCATTTAGACAATTAGATTCAAATCTTATACCTAAAGCCTTTTGGAAATATAAAAGAGAATTTTGTTCCATAGCCTCAAATTGGCATTCCTATTGTTATCTTTTCAATCTTCTTCTCCCCTCCCAAATCTTAACGAGCTTCCAAAGAGTTGTTATGTATGATATCTCATAATTTTTAACACATGTGTATTAGTCTTATTACCATCCTACATCAAAATCTTGGGTCCAAATTGTGTCAATGAACGAGAACAAGGTTCATTGGGGAGGATTGATTCAACAAATTCATGGACTAAATGGGGATTTTAATTATGAGTTTGGAAACCTTTACTGTCAATATTTTGATATCAGACAGGCTTGGAATATGGGACCACTTGCAATGGTTGGAGGAGAAGCTACAAACCAGTTTCCAAACATAGGCCATGTCAAATCATTTGGCACCATTATCAGCCCTTTTGAGTCACCAGCTTCTGCCTTTTATGCTACAGAAAATTGCATGGGATTTGTAGAATATGATTGCCAAGTTGGTATTCAACCTCAGTTAGCTAAGATTAATTTCTTGGAATTCCATTTGTATCAATCTCCTAGAGAAAACCTTTTCTTGGATTCAACAAACCAACCTGACTCCAACTAGGACTTGTTAAACACTTTGTTGTCCATAGTGAAATCTCAATTGAATAATAATCAATGTCATGTATGATGTGAGTTGATTTTTAGGATTGCACATTTTATGGTGGCACCTTGTTTATGAGTTCTTGTTTTAGGCATAATATGGTGAGAAACCCAAAGAAGATTCCCACTGGACACGAACTTAAGCAAGTGGTTAAGTAAGGGTGAAAGTTCACTTCTAGAGGGCAAAGATAAAACACAATTATATGGTGTTGATGATGAAGATGTGCAAAATTAAAGAGCATATAAGGAAAAGAAAGAAGATGAAAACCAAATAGAAAAAGATGAACACAAGAGCATAAAGGAATGGAAAATAAAAAGATGAAAGGAATGAAAAGCTTGGGATGATGAAGGTGTGGTCACGCCACTTGGAGGGGGAGGAGACTCCAAGTTGAGTGGTGAAGAGCCGCCACTTGAAGTGTAGTGCACTCAAGATAAGACCCAAATTCTAGGGACTCAACTCACTAAACACTCTGACAGAGTTTCTTTTCTATTTCAAAATTCAATGTGTCAATTACATGATGCAAGACACCTTTTATATAGGAGAGAGTGACTTAGGAAGCAAGAGTGAGAGGGTAGGGGTGTCATTTGTGAGAAACCTTCTAGAAGGTAGATCAAAGTGAAGTGCCTCCCAAGCTAGCCTACATCTTCTAGAAACTAGGTTAAGGGGTAGTTTTGGAAATGGTTTATAGAAGATAGGTTTTTTAGTGGGTTTGGCACAAGCCCAATATTATACTAAGTACACCCTAATCTAGTTTATTCTTCTATTTGGCACCCCTAAAGTGAGCCCAATCTATTTTACATAAACTTGTCTTGTGAAAAGACTAGAAGGAAGAACAACTGATATTTTGGTCCATGTTAGGTTCTTCTTCTACTGAGGCTTTTCTAAGGCCTGATGGGGTCTGGTCTTGTATGTTGAGATGACTGAACAAGTTGTAAAGTTTCTATTGTGTCCTTGGTCATCCGCTTGTTGAGTTGGGTTATATCATTTAGTCTTGTAAATAATTGTAAAAAGTAATGTATGACTTTGCATCGACCTTGTATTTTTCCAATTGAAGGAATTACTCTTTGATTTGTTTTCTTGTTTATTTTTTCCATTATAACAATCTTCAAACCAACTTTTTATTGTTCTGTTCTATATTTAGCAAATATTGTACTTGAATAGTCAATTGTTTCTTGTGGGATCGATATCCATCCTTAGGGACAAATTATTACTTCTGAAAACGCGGTGCACTTGTCGTAGAAAGTCATCAAGTTTTTGGCCCCGTTGTCAGGGAAAAATTGATTTTTTTAGTATAAATTCCAAAATATTTGAATATTCTAACTGTTTTTTATTTTTGTTAATAGTTCTGTACTAGACAAGAGTGCTCGGGACCTCGGTCCAAGCACTCTGGTATGGTCAGCTCGTTTTTTGGGCCAACCTGAGGCCAAAGGGGAGGGACTAGAGCTCGGCCCAAGCGTAGGTCAGACAACTCGAAAAAGATAGTTAAAATAGAAGGAATATTATATTTGTTTATAACACATACGTTAGTTAAATGCAAATAAAATCTGTTGAGAATTATGTTGTTAGCAGCCGCGAATAATGGTGCACATGTAGAAAAATGTTTGACTATTGTTAACACCCAGAGATAAGAGGTGCACGTGAACAGGTGGTTTTTTTATTATGATTATATGCTTGTTATTGAGACCGTGTTCTCATTAATAGAAGTTGTTTAAGGGAAATCTATCAAAGGGGCTTGAGACCCCCGGTAAAGGTACGCTGTTTCTGAATACTTGAGACTGAAAATGATTATTATTTTGTATGCTCTCATTGACTTGATCGTCGAAGTGTGATCAACAGGTAAAGCCCCCTCTGTCCCAGCAGAACATTGTTCCATTGCATCAAGAGGAGTCAGACTAGAAACAGATCTCTCCATTCAGTCCAACCAAAGGTCAACCGACGAGAACATTTGGCGCCCACCGTGGGGCCCGATAAAACTTGATCCCATCAACATTCGTGACTGAGCCTTCTGACGTGATGAGAAACACAAGGCAAGGCCCGCAGGGATCTGAAGGAAGCGATATCCTCGTTACAACAACTCATGGATGCTGTGAGGGCCCTCCAAGAGCCAACTTGAAGCACAAACTAAAGCAAGAACAGATCCAAGAGCGGATCCAAGAAAAAGTCAGGGCTGAGCAGGAGAGGCTACAAGCGGAAGCCCGAGCTAAGCAAGAGCTTCTGCAAGATCGCCTGTTGGCAGAAATTGAGGCCTCTCGGGTAGCTATGGAGGAGCACGTGCAAGTCAATGAGAAGTTGCGCAAAACCAATGATGAATTATGCAAGAGCCTGCACCAATTTGCCCAACGTTCCACCAGGGAATGATCTCTAAACTTGCCATCGTGAGATAGTTCCAAAACATTATCGCAAGAAATCATGGATGAGTCTGTGCCAACTCATTACATCACACCTAAAATCTCCCTTTTTCACGGGGATAGAGAACCCTTAAAATCATCTTACGACATTCAACACTCATATGATTACCTTTGGAGGAACGGATGCCATCTGATGTAAGATATTCATGGGCACTTTTACAGGTACAACCCTACAATGGTTCAATGGGATCCCGGATGGTCAAATTCCCTTTTTCTCTCAGTTCTCCAGAATGTTTAGAGAACAGTTGTCAGTCAACACGGTCAAACCCTCGAGGTCGTACGACCTCTTCGGCGTGAGGCAAAGGGAGGGAGAGCCGTTGGAAGATTATCTAAATAGGTTTTGCGCGGTTACGGTAAGACTTCAAACACATAATGAAGATATGATGATCACCGCTTTTGAGCAGGGGATCGCGGCGAGACCGTTAGCATAGACTTTTATTGAGGTACGTGAGCGAGTTGTCGCCCACATCAAAGCGGAAGAGGTCGTGCTCAAGAAGAACGACAAATCGCACTCAAGGCAATGTAGGTCTACGGAGAGTAGTCGAGCTCGGCCCCCGCGGGTCCATGAAACCTCTACCAAGAAGAGAATGGACTTGAGGTATGTACCATACGTAGCCAGGAAAGATAAGCTCAAGATGAAGGCCAAGGAAGATTCAACAGCTCGGCCTAAGTTCCAAGTATCTTATAAAGAACTCTTGAGTATAACAGGGGTAACAGATAAGCTAAATTTTCCCCATAAGACAAATCAGAACTTGTGATTGCAAAGAGATGCCTGGTGCAAGTTCCATAGAGCATATGGGCACAACGTTGAACGATGTACAGCCTTGGGTCAGCAACTGGCTAGCCTAGTGAAGGAAGGGTTCCTGAAGGAGTATCTCGAGGCAAACCAGGAAGAGCCAGAGGGAGAAATTGTTGTCAGGGACCAAGCACATGAGACACCAGTCCATGGAGAGCTGAACACCATTTCGGGAGGTTTTTTAGGAGAGGAAGCTCTGCCTCCAAATGTAAATGATACGCGCGAGCGGTGATGTCCTTGGATATGAGGAAACCTGATCACCCTCTGGAGCCCACTCTTTGCTTCACGAGTTCCGAGCTGGAAAATGTGGTTCCTCCACGAGGATAAACCGGTGCCGATCTTTTTTGGCACTGTAGGAAGGAAGGGGCACATAGTCTTGATCGATCAATGGAGCTCAACTGACGTAATGTTCTGGGGAACGTTCACCATTTTGCAGTTGTCCCCCAACCAGTTGAGGCCATACGATGGGTGCTTGGTCGGCTTTGCGGAGATCAGGTAGAAGTACGAGGGTATGTTGAGCTAAGGACGACCTTCTCTAACGACACCATGGCCAAGACGATCACAGTCAAGTACATCGTTGTTAATGCGTCCTCTGCTTACAATTTTCTTTTAGGGCAACCTTCCCTGAACAGGTTGGGAGCGGTAGCCTAAACGACCTATATGAAGATGAAGCTTCCTTCTCCTGAGGGAGGAGTGATTACCATAAAGTCTAACCAAAAGACAACGCGAAAATCCTATGAGAGTAGCCTGAAGAATAGAAGAAGGACTTACGTAATCACTGTTCAGGCAGAAGAGCCAGGATGGATTGCGGAGGCGGAAGTCATCAATGAAAGGTGGTCTGGACCTACTGGAGAGGTTCAGGAAAGGGAGATAAAAGGGAAGAAGTTTAAGCTCGACACGTCATTGGGAAAAGAGCTCGAAGATAAAATAGTCGATGTGATATCGAAGAACATGGGTGTTTTCGCATTGTCATCCGCAAACATGCCCGAGATAGACCCTGATTTTTATGTCATTAGCTTACCATGGATTAAAGGGTCAAGCCCGTCGTCCAGAGAAGGAGAAAGGTCAATGAGGATAAGCACCTCATCATCCAAGAAGAGACTCGGAAGTTGTTGGTTGTTGGCGACATAAGGGAGATTCAATATCCTGAGTGGCTGGCAAACATTGTGTTGGTGAAGAAGGCCAATGGGAAGTGGAGAATGTGTGCCGACTTCACTGATCTAAATAAGGCATGTCCCAAGGATTCGTACCCTCTACCGAGCATAGACTCTTTGGTGGAAAATGCCTCAGATTGTCGGTTATTAAGCTCTTTAGATGTGTTCTCGGGGTATAACCAGATTCGTATGCACCCGAAGGACGAAAGCAAGACAACCTTTATGGCTGAGTTCGCCAGCTACTGCTACAAGGTGATGCATTTTGGCCTTAAGAATGCTAGCGCAATATATCAAAGGCTGATGGATCGGATCCTCGCCCCAATGCTCGGGCGAAAAGTACTGGCTATGTAGACGACATGGTCGTCACGTCAGAAAAGAAGGACCAGCATATTGCTGACTTGGAAGAGCTATTCACAATAATAGCAAAGTACAATTTGAAGCTTAATCTAGATAAGTGTTTGTTTGCTAACTGAAAGGGGCATAGAGGCACACCCCGACAAATGCGCTGCAAAAATAGGAATGAAGAGCCCAACCAATGTGAAAGAGGTTTAGCAGTTAACTGGACGCATGGCCACCCTGTCTCGTTTCCTGTCAGTCAGTGGTGATAAGGGGTATCCTTATTTCCAATGCCTCATGAAGAACAATTGTTTTGTATGGACCAATGATTGCGATGAAGCCTTCACCAAGTTGAAAGAGTACTTGGTCAGTCCCCCTGTTCTTGATATGTTAGTCCCAAGTAACCCTATTCGTCTTTATTTTGCGATTACAAATCGGACGATTAGCTCGATCATTTTTCAAGATCAAGATAAGGTCCAGAAGCCAGTCTACTTTGTGAGTAAGGTAATGCAAGGACCAGAAACTCGGTATCAGGCTAACGAGAAAGCCGCCTTAGCTGTGGTGTTTACAGCTTGGCGACTTCGCCACTACTTTCAGAGCTTCACCGTGATCGTGATGACCGATCTGCCCATTCGCAAGGTCCTTCAAAAGCCCAATATAACAAGTTGGATGGTCCATTGGGCTGTGGATTTATCTAAGTTTGGCATACAATATGAGCCTCGAGGCCCGATTAAGGGTCAGGTGTATGTTGATTTCATGGTAGAACTTTCGTCTGAGAACCCTTAGTCCGATCTCAGTGACTTCCAATGGGTCCTTTCAGTAGATGGATCTTCCAACCAACAGGGGAGTGGAGCTGAGGTCATTTTAGAGGGACGAAACAGGTTGTTAATCGAGCAGGCCCTGAGGTTCATGTTTAAGGCAAGCAACAATCAAGCTAAGTATGAGGCCTTGATAGTAGGGATGTTGCTAGCCAAAAAGTTGGGAGCTCGAAGTTTGTTGGTGAAGAGTGACTCGTTGCTTGTCACTAGGCAAGTCAAAGGTGAGTATTAGGCCAAAGATCCACAGTTAGCCTCATATCTCAGGTATGTAACGATCTTGAAAGCAACCTTCTCTACGTTCGACCTCCTTCACGTCCCCAGAGAGCAAAACTCTCGAGCAGGTCTGCTGTCTAAATTGGCTAGCTTGGGAAAGGGAGGTCGATATAGGACGATAATCCAGGAGACATTAAAGTAGCCCAGGACAGCTGGAGGAGGACCAACCAAGGTCATCCACATGGAGGTCTTAGGGATCAGCTCAGGAAATCGGAGAAAGCATCGGTCAATGACTCAGGAAACCCTGAAAGTCCTAAGGATAACCACTTATGGGTTATTGGGAGATGAGTTTCTTGAGGTTTTACAAGTCGACACCACAGAGACTTGGATAACAACTTACAAGCATTACCTAGCTAATGGGTTACTTCCTGTCGAGCTTATGGAGGCCAAGATGGTTAAGAGGAATGCAGGGCGGTACACCCTGATAGATGGCAATCTTTCTCGTCATGATTATACCCACTCAATCACATGTGTAAGTGAAGATCAGTGCATTCGCATAATGGCCTTGCTCCATGAGGGCATTTGCAGTAGTCACATAAGAGGACGAGCTCTCTCGTTGAAGGTCATTCGAGTTGGGTATTATTGGCCAACCATGAAGGAGGATTGCGGGAAATATGCACAGCGTTGTGAACAATGTCATAAGCACGCTGATTGGAACCACACGGTAGCCGAGGATTTGCGGTCCATTTATAGCTCATGGCCTTTCCATAGATGGGGAATAGACATTTTAGGTTCTTTCCCTTTGGCTATACGTCAGATGAAATATCTCATTGTGCCCATTGAATACTTCACCAAGTGGGTTGAAGTTGAGCCAGTGGCACAGATAACTGCTCACAAGGTACAACACTTTATGTGGAAGAACGTTATGTGCCTTTTTGGATTCCGAGGTACCTAATGTCCGACAATAGAACCCAAATTTATAGTCATCAGTTGGGTAAGCTATTCTCGGAGCTCGGGATAAAGCAGATATTTGCTTCGGTAGAACACCCTCAGACGAATAGTCAGATTGAATCAACTAACAGAGTCCTATTGAGAGGTTTGAAGAGAAGGCTAGAAAAGGCAAAGGGAACTACAAGAGAGCTCTCCTCCGTTCCAAAGCTTCGTTGTTGAGGAATCTAACGAAGGAAGGAAGATGAACTTGTACTTGTTAGATGAGGTGTGTGAACACGCTCGTATTAACTCGGAGGCTTTAAAGAGAAGGGTGGAGTTGAGGAAAAAGACCAAGACAAGACCTCGACAGTTCAAGGTTGCCAACTTAGTGATGCGAAAGCACATCCCTACCAGTTAGAAAACAAATTATCTCCAAAGTGGAATGGCTCGTTTTGCGTAGTTGAGGTGCTTGGGAATGGAACGTATAGGCTGGAAACCCTGGAGGGGGGAACCATACCTTGAACGTGGAACGTGGCAAATCTCAAGTTTTATTTCAGTTAACAATGTGATGATTGAGGTGATGCTCTTTTTCCCTTGAAAGGGTTTTTTTAATGAGGTCACCAAGTGATAAATTTGTTCTTGAAAGACGGTGCATTAGTTTTGTTGATTTATTTGAGTTAGCACACGATAAGTCGACCTAGCTCGATGTCAGTACGACTATCCAAGCATAGGCGCCCTGTGAGACTAGTTTGTGTAGTGATTCCCTTGATCTAAGTGTTAGGTAAGACGACATAGCTTGGTGTCAGTACGACTACTTGAGTATAGGTGTCATGCGCATTAATTGGTTATCTAGTTTGAGGTAAGATGACCTAGCTCAGTGTTAGTACGACTACCCGAGTATAGGCACACTATGCGTGTAATGATTATCTAATGTCAAGTAACACGACCTAGCTTGGTGCTAGTACGACTACCCGAGTATGGACACCCTATGCGTTAAATTGATGTAAAGGAAGTATTTGTCAAGGTAAGACGCTCTAACTTGGGGTAAGAACGACTACCCGAGTATAGGCGCTCTGCAGATTAAGTTGTTTGATTTAGTGTTAGGTAAGACGACCTAGCTCGGTGTAAGTATGATTACTCGGGTATAGGCGCCCTATGCGTAAAGTTAATATAGATGAAGTATTTAGGCAAGGTAAGACGACTTCGTTCGGCGTAAAAAAGACTACCCAAGTACAGGCGCTCTGCAAACTAATTTGTTATGGCTAAATCGTTTGATTCGATTTAAGGTAAGACGACCTAACTCGGTGTGTGAATGATCACCCGAGTTTAGGCACTCTGTGAAATGATTAAATGATACATAGTTTAATCCTTCGATTATATATGTGAACAAGGTGGCTGAGCTCAGAGCAAGTATGATTAACCGAGCAAGCGCTCTGCAAAGCAAGGCTCAAAGAAGTCATGATGGGCAACCTTTGGCCTAGTTTGTGAAGCAAAGTTGTGCAAGTCGAGGTTGAGTATAGGCCCATTTTAGTTATGGGTTCGTGGTTCATCGAAAGGTTAGTTCTCTATTAAGTGAGAATTCCTTGGTTTTTCATGCTTAGCCTCGCTTAAGTTAGATTTCCGTTACACTTATTACTTCATGCCCAAGATGTAGAGATGAATTAGTATGAGTAATAAGGTATTCACATGTGTATTGATAGCAGCTATGTAAAAGCCTTTGCAATGAGGCAAGAAAGTTGTTATTTTCATACTCAAGCTAGTAGAAGCTCACTATATGATGTGTGCTAAGATAAGTTAAGGAGTAAGGCATGCATTTGTAAAGGTATCAAAATAACTATACACGATAAAGCGAGTCAAAGACGTGAAATGAGAGAAAGCAAAGGTACTAATAACATAAAATCATAAAGTGTTCAAACAATTCAAATGGTAAGAGAATTTAGCGTATTACAAACCATAAAATGTTTAAGTTAATAATCCCTTAGTTAGCCATCGACCACGGTTTTACCTGGTCAAGTTCTGAGTAGTCCAAATCGAGATGGAGCGCTAAAGCTTGTTCGATGGCTGCCTTGAATCCTACAAGGTAGGATTGGGCAGCATCTTGCTTAAAGGATTCTTGGCCTTGTTGTGGTCCTCCCCTCGGCGGGTTACCTCATTCTCCAACTCTTCAATTTTGGACAAGAGTTTGTCCCTCTCTTCTGCTAAGCTCGAAGCTTTTTGAGCCTTCTCGTCCAGGAGTCGCATGGTTTCTTCATGAAAATCAGTAAGGCGTGTGGCTTCAGCTTGGGCATGGTTGCTCAAGTCGTTGATCTCGACCCGTAGGTGTTCTACCTCCCTCTAAAGCTCCATGGCCCTTTGATCTTTAGCAGATTTCCGATTTCGTTCTTTAGAAACAACCAAGCAGCTCATGGCAAAGGCCTACCCAATCTACTTCATGGCGTCGCGAAACAGGTGGTCTTTGTCGAGGGCCATGAGCCTGTCCTTTAGGAAGGCATGTTCACCATAGGTTGGGATGTAAAAGCTCGGATCCCACAAGCTCTTCTTCTTAGAGCTCTCTGCTTCGCCTTCCTGCATGACAATTACATCTCGGTGCGGAGTCTGGCCTTCTGAGGGAACAACGTCCTGGTGGGGGGCCTGACTATCCGAGTGAGAATGCTCGGAAGGGGGAGCAGTTGCTTTCCTTTTTTCTTTTAAAAACAAGCCCCAAGGTGGTTTCCTCGTCCTGTTCAGTCGGGGCTTGAGTAATGGTGATTGGAGCTTTCATTTTCTAAGGTAAAGAATACTTGGGCATGTTGGCAGTTGCCCTCATCTTTTTATCCATCTCGGCTAGCTCCGCCTTGCTGATATTAGATAACATCCTCCCTGCAAAGAAAATAAGTAAATGGTTAATAAGTGGTGGTAGAGTTATATTCACCAAGATTAAGAAATAAGGAGTACCAGTGTAAGCGTTCAGGGCACCGGGCAAATACACTTTGAATATTAAGTAGGAGGTGTCAAAGACGACCTTCAAGCTTGACAGGAATTGGCAGGTCCCTTTATCTTTTGGTGATAGATCTTCCAGGCGTCGAGCACTCTGGAATCTGGGCTCATGGGTCCAATATAAGGGAAATCCATCCAGAAGAGCTGGATCTCTTGTTGAGGCTCAAACCTTTTACGAATTTGCCTTTAAAATTCTTATATGAAAACTGGAAGAGGGAAAGCAGGGCTCTTCCAGGGGCACCGTTCAAGGATACCCATAGTTTAGTACTTGCGTGTTTAGCTTCAAAGAAGTATAAAAAGACTTCAATCGACGACGAGATGTTGAACTGGGCACACAAAATACTACTAGGGTGTAGCTGTGCAAGGATGACGTTGAGCTTGGTCAAAAGCTTTTTTTTGAAGATGGACAAAGGGAGATGTAAGAGGACCTTTTTGAAAAAGGTAGCCTAAAAGAAACAGAACGGACCCTCGGGGTCTGAGGACTCATCACAACATATGGGCTCACCCTCTTTACACTTTATGATGTTTACATGACTCTCATGTCTCTTACTCATGGTACAATCATTCTCTCTTAAATCTCTAAGACGTTGATGGGGGGTATAAAAAGAGGTTTCTTTCATAAGGTCTTTTTTGGCCCAAGGGTACATAACACTGTAATCCATCGTAGAAATAAGTAGCACACAAGCACAAACACAAACAAGATACAAGCAGTTCAGGTCAGAGAAAATAAATCCAAAAGATACAAGCAGTTCATGGTAGAGAAAATGAATCCAAAGGAAGTCACAAATCAAACGAAGAAAGCGAGTCTAAATGAAACCACAATCCAGATAGAGAAGGCAAATCCAAAGAAAATCCCAATTCATATAAATTATATCGGTAAGATGAATGAATATTCGATAATAGAGAATAGTAGAGGGAAAATACCTGGTGTGGTAGCTGATTGGAAAGAAGAAGTGTGAAGGAAGTGTTTTGGCACAGGAGAGGTTTGAGAGCGCAAGAGTTTTGAGTATGAAGGCTACATGAAGAGTAAGGGAGGAGAAATGGATTTTTAGTGTTTAAAGAGGGAAATGAAGCAACAATGTTTCCTGCCCGTTGATGCAGATGCCACGTGGACACCTCAGATTTAGTGTGGTGAGATGTCTTGTCAAGGAGCGGTTCAGTTACCACGCTTCACCTACTCACTGGGAAAACATCGTGTCAGCCACCAAGTGCTTCTAAGCCTCTTCGCCTAATCAATCTCGGCTCGAGTCTGGGGGGCTTGTGTACTGGATAGGAGTGGTCGGGGCCTCGGTCCAAGCACTTTGGTATGGTCAGCTCGATTTTTGGGCCAACTTGGGCCCAAAGGGGTGGGCTTGGAGCTTGGCCCAAGCGGTGGTAAGACAGCTTGAAAAGGATGGTTAAAATAGAAGGAATATTTTGTTTATAACACATACGTTAATTAAATACAAATAAAATTTGTTGAGAATAATGTTGTTAGCACCCGAGAATAATGTGCACATGTAGACAAAATATTTTCTTGTTGTTAGCACCCGAAGATAAGAGGTGCACGTGAACATATGGTTTTTCTGTTATGATTATATGCTTGTTGTTGAGACTATGTTCTCATTAGTAGAAGTTGTTCAAGGAAAATCTATAAAAGGAGCTTGAGACCTTGGTAAAGGTATGCTGTTTTTTAATACTTGAGATTGAAACTGATTATTATTTTGTATGTTCTCATTGACTTATCGTCAGAGTGTGATCAAAAGGTAGAACCTCCTCCGTTCCAGTACACCAAGAGAAGACAGATTAGAAGCGGACTTCTCCATTCAGTCAACCAAAAGTCAACCGGCTAGAACAAGTTCTTAATTTGTTTATATTTGTTTAGTGGTTATATTTTATTACTGTTTTTATTTTACTTTATTTACAGATTTATTTTTATTTTGTTTATTTTATTAAAGATTTGATTTGATTTAATTTGATTTTTTTTTTGAATTTACAAATCTACTTTCATGGTTTTAATCTTTATTTTGAATTTATTTACTTTTATTTATTTTTATATTTATTCTGCTTTTATTTATTTTCAGATTTATTCTGTTTTTAATTATTTTCAGATTTATTCTGCTTTTAATTTATTTTCAGATTTGTGATTTTATTTTATTTTATTTTCAGATTTATTATAAATTTATTTTATTTTATTTCAATTTTAAATTTAAAAAAAATAATTTTTTTACTCCTAGGGAATATTTTCAAGTTTTTATTTTTTTATGTGAATATTTTTAAAGTTTCTTTTTTATTTTTTATCTGAATAATTTTTTTTGGTTTTTTAAATCTGTAGATATTTGTAAAGATTTTTTTATTTTTTGAATTTGTTTAAATTTTTAAAAAAAATAGAAGTGAATATGTTTTCTTTTTTAAATTGTTTTCTTTTTAAGTTAATATTTTTAAAAAAGTTTTTTTTTTTTTTTTGTTTACTGTATTTATTTTAATTTTTTTTGTTTTATTTTCATTTTATTTTGATTTGGATTTTGTTTTTTTTTTTAGTTTTTTTTTACGTTTAGCTTACGTAGTTTATATAGAATGTACGTAGTTTTTATTTATTTATTTTAATTAGTTATTTATTATTACTAGTTTCTGTTTTATTTTTTTTCAGTTTTATTTTATTTTATTGTTATGTTAGTTTTTATTTATTTTATTTTATCTTATGTTATTTTATTTTATTTTTATTTCTAGTTTTATTTTCTTTTATTTCATTCTTAGCTTTTATTTTACGCAAGTTCTCTCTCTATATATATATATATATTTTATTTTTTTATTTTTTTTAGTTTTTATAAATTGTTTTATTTATTTTTCTTTTTTAAAAAAAAAAATTTATTGTACGATATCTTACGCATTCATTTAATAATGATAGAATTTCATGATTCATGGAATCATAGCTTGTAATTTGGAAAGAGAAAATCTTCATACACTTGTATATATTTTATGTACATGAATAAGAAATATATTTTTTTCTTACCATCTTTTTATATATATATTTTTTTTATATCTTTTGTAATTAGTAAATCTTATCTCTTGATGGAACTTACAAATATTAAAATTGAGGGACATTACTAACTTTAAAAAAAATATGAGAACTCAAATAATTACTTTTGGAGTATAGGAATTCAAACGAATCTTATTTAAAAAATTGGGATACTATACTTACACTACAAGAAAACAACGATTTTGTGTGGGCCAAAAACGGACGCAAAAGGTAAAAAACGGACGCTTATGCGTTGGATTATCGTCGGCCGCAGTCTCGACGAAAAAACCTTGGAAGCAAATGGAAACTCGCATGGGTCAGCAAGTTGGACGCATGTTGTGTGGGCCAAGCCCACGCAAAATGGACGCAACACGCAGAGTCTGGGTGGACGAAAAATGGACGGCTTATGCGTGGGCCAAACCGACGCACAATTTAAATATCGCCTATGTGTCTGCTTGGGCGACGAAAATGAAATATATATATATATATATATATATATATAAATATATCAGATGTTGCGTGGGCTAGGCCCACGCAAAAGCCGACGCATATTAAAAAAAAAAGCTAGCGTGGGCCAGTGGCCGAGGCATAAAGGGGAGAAAAAAAAACAATTTATTTTGTTTTCTAGCCAGTTTACCTATAAATAGCCAGGTTACCTCTAAAGAATAAATATCAACCAAATCACATTCAGACAAATTTTTATCATTCACAATACATCCATAAACACATCAAAATCCACAAACACATCCAAAGTACAAAAGTAATACAAATAGTTAAACAAAATCTTTGATCAATTCAAATATTCAAAATGATTTGAATACTTAAAAAAATATTACAAATTTAACTAAAAGTAGCAAAATGAATCCCATAGTGATGTGATAAACCTGTAAAAAAATATAAACAATATAAATAAATAAATGAAATAATTAAAATACTTAGTATATAATAAAAATGTCAAATAGTTAAACTTACAGTATAGAATGCACTTTAAGGAACAAGTTGATCATCCTGCTCTGGATCATACTCATGATCGAATTGTATTGTGCTATTAGAAGCATTTTTGTCACGTTCCATTTAGATAAGTTTATCTTTTATAACCTTCAGCTCATCCTCCAAGTGTGCATACATCTGACTCCACATACTAAGTTCAGCATGAAGCATTTGATTTTCAATCACATGCCCAGATTGTGAAGTGTTGAAAGCATAGGCTTGAGTGAGAGAAGAGACTCCTTGACGGAAGTTAGCAGCCAATTCTGTTGTACCATACACCCGACCTCTACTCTTTCCTCTGGCAGCTTCCTTCCATGTTTGAAGCTTAGTTGCAGGATCAAGTTGGTGGACATCAGTGTTAGAGTCCTCATTACGAAATGAAAATGTTAGAAAATTAAAATATAAATATAAAAAAATTTAAAAGAATAACTTGCATAAGTTTCTGGAGCAGCCTTATTTAATTTACACACCCCACATCACTTTTTCTAATTTTCTGGCCCAATATGTTGGCCAATTCTTTTACTCTCTGCAGCCCTTATTTAATTTACACACCCCACATCACTTTTTCTAATTTTCTGGCCCAATATGCTGGCCAATTTTTTTACTCTCTGCAGCCTAATTTAGTTTACACACCCCACATCACTTTTTATAATTTTCTGGCCCAATATGCTGGCCAATTTTTTTACACTCTGCAGCCTTATTTAATTTACACACCTCACATCACTTTTTCTAATTTTCTGGCCCAATATGCTGGCCAATTCTTTTACTCTCTGCAGCCCTTATTTAATTTACACCCCACATCACTTTTTCTAATTTTCTGGCCCAATATCCTGGTCAATATTTTTACTCTCTGTAGCCCTTATTTAATTTACACACCCCACATCATTTTTTCTAATTTTTTGGCCCAATATGCTGTCCAAAGTTTTTACTCTCTGCAGCCCTTATTAAATTTACACACCCCACATCAGTATTTTCCATTTTCTAGCCCAATAGGCTGCTGCCCAAAGTTTTTACTCTCTGCAACCCTTATTAAATTTACACTCCCCACATCAGTACTTCAATTTTCTAGCCCAATATGCTGCTGCCCAAATTTTTTACTCTCTGCAGCCCTTATTAAATTTACACACCTCACATCAGTATTTTCAATTTTCTAGTCCAATATGTTGCTGCCTAAATTTTTTACTCTCTGCAGCCCTTATTTAATTTACACAACTCACAACTATTTCAAGTTTTCTTGTCCAATCTGTTTTCTTTATTTTTTACTTTCTGCATCCCCTATTTCATTTAAACACCCACGTCACTAAACAAACTTTATTCTTTTGCATTATCAATATTTTTTTTTTGAACACTACAAAAATTAAAAACTTCATAATTATTAAAAATTCTAAATAAATAAAAATTTAAATTATTTAAACCATTACATGGAAGTTAGCCTTACTTTAGTTGTCTCTAGTGGAAGACCAATTTAATATTGACAAGGGTCTAAATCTACAACTACAACAAAGAAATTAAAAAAAAAAAGAGCAAAATTGAAGTGAATCGGGAAAACATGTGTAAATATGTTTATCGAAGTAGATATAATTAATTCTCGTTTAACAAGTTTAGGATGTAATATCAATTTTAGTAAAAAAAGAAAGAATTAATTCTAGTCAATTAATTTGTTTTCATGCATGAGATTGGGTCACACTCAATAATCCAAACAGCAACATATATACCATCAACCAACACTCAATAATCCAAACCAACAACATATACCAGCAACCACAACTCAATAATCTAAATAAAAAATTGGTAAAGTCTAAACCTTTAAATGGAGTGACGCGGAGGAGGCTATGCAGGCACTGACGCGGAGGAGGCGGTGATGGCACGCGGAGGCACACGGAGGAGGCGGTGACGGTGACGCGGAGGCACACAGAGGAGGCGCTGACACGGAGGCATGCGGAGGAAGCGGAGGACTCTCCCGGAGCAGTGATGGCCGCGGAGGCAGACCTGAAGAACGCGAAGGCAAAGCTGAAGAACGCGGAGGCACAACTGAAGAACACGGAGGCAGAGCTGTAGAATTGGGAAAAAATTAGGTATAAAACTTGGGGGTGCTGGAAAAGCGGGGATACAAAAAAATTTATATATAGTCCTAGTATGCGTCAGCCACATCGACGCATACTTTAACATATTTAATTTAAATTAAATTTAAAATTGATTTCAAAATTTAAAAAATAAATTAAAACTTTTTTTATATAACAACAAAATTTAATTTAATGTATAAAAAAAATAATTTCATTATACAACAATTTAATTTAATTTATACAATAAAAAACTTAATTTCCTTTATACAAAAATATTTAATTTAATTTATACAATAAAAATTTACTTTAATTTATATAAAATAATTTAATTTAATTTGTACAACATAAAATTAATTTAAATTGTAAAAAAAACATTATTTAATTTTTACAACAATAAACAAATTTAATTTATACAAAAACTAAATTAAGTATAATTTCTATGTGACATAACATCTACTACCACAAATATCAATGAACCCTATTATTGAAATTGCTCATGATACTTGTTAGAATATATGGCTTTAAACTAGAGGGGGGTGAATTGTTTAAAGAGAGTTTTCATAATCTTTTAAGCCTTAATGAAAATACTTCGCGAATACCTTGATTAAGAAATTAGTTTTTCAAAACACAAAGCTTAAAGCACTGCACCAACAAAACAATCGGTTGTTTCGCAGAAACAATCGGTTGTTTATACCAGTAAACAAATATCAAAACTGAATTTAAAGAGTTAGGGATAGAGAAAATGTACACAGATGTTTATACTGGTTCACTCCAAACCCAGAGCTACATCCAGTCTTCTCAGAAA
>Ga0123342_1003029_pt1 | contig 27412 bp, 9 predicted proteins | sample Turbeawhitnodule_FD_89960 | JGI IMG/M metagenome (GOLD analysis project Ga0123342, IMG submission 89960) | Root nodule microbial communities of legume samples collected from Mexico - Turtle bean Mexico white nodule | ecosystem: Host-associated > Plants > Roots > Nodule | place: Mexico: Nepantla...
ACGTCCTGGCTTTTCTCCCCCATATCTTCTTTTTGTGATTTTTTTTATGGACGTGCCTCCTTACCCGGGTGCAAACAACATATGAAAGTACTTGTGTGAATTTTTTCAGCGCAATACGGACCCGGAATAAAATTTCAGAAAGTAGGGCGAAATTTTACAAGTTTCGGTAGAGGATAGCCTTGGTTTGCAAAAAATTTATGAAAACTTCTTCCGAAATGGTTTTTTCCTGAAATTCCACGTCAGAATCTCCACTGGATTTGGGACAAAACGCGACAAATTTCAGGTCAAACGGATGAGTATTCGCCCACGGAAAAAACCAAACAGTTTCACACACAAACGAACCTTCCTTTCAGTCCTGGCAGTGATGAATAAAATGTTTATTGCCAATCTTGTGGGACGAATCTGGGGCTCAAATCTCAGCCAAAACTCAGCAGACACGGTGAAGAACGTCTGGTAAAAATTTCAGACCAAAACACCCAAGGAGTAAGGCGTAGTAAGTCCCAAACCGAGGGTGAACAAAACTGGTTTTCCGTAAAATGTCCCAAATTCAGTGGAGATTCTTACATGGAATTTCAGGAAAAAACCATTTCGGAAGAATTTTTCATAAATTTTTTGCAAACCAAGGCTATCCTCTACCGAAACTTGTGAAATTTCGCCCTACTTTCTGAAATTTTAATCTGGGTCCGTATTGCACTGAAAAAAATCACACAAGTACTTTCATATGTTGTTTGCACCCTGTTAAGGAGACACGTCCATAAACAAATCACAAAAAGAAGATACGAGGGAGAAAATCCAAGACGTTTTGTTTTGGAAAACCACTTTTGGTCACTCTTAGTCTGGGACTTACTACGCCATACTGCTTGGGTATTTTTGTATGAAATTTTTACCAAACGTTCGTCACTGTGTCTACTAAGTTTCGGCTGAGATTTGAGCCCCAGATTCATCCCACAAGATTGGCAATAAATTTTTTATTTATCACTGCCAGAGCTGAAAGGAAGGTTCGATTGTGTGTGAAACTGTTTGGTTTTTTTCGTGGGCGAATACTTATCTGTTTGACACAAACTTTGTAGCGTTTTGTCCCAAATAAATGGAGATTCCTACGTGAAATTTTAGGAAAAAACTATTTTGGAATAATTTTTCAGAAATTTTGTACAAACCAAAACTATCATCCTCTATCAAAACTTGTGAAATTTCGCCCTACTTTTTGAAATTTTATTCTGGGTCCGTATTGCGCTTAAAAATTTCACAAAAGTAATTTCATATGCTCTTTGCACCCAGGTAAGGAGCCACATCTATAAACAAAAAGCTAGTACGTTTTGTTTACGTTTTGTTTTCGAAAAGCAAGTTTTGTTCACTCTCGGTCTAGGACTTACTACACCATGCTCCTTGTGTCTGAAACCGTTTGATATTTTTTCGTGGGGAATACTTATCCGTTTGACCTGAAAGTTATTGCATTTTGGAGTACTTACGTGAAATTTCAGGAAAAAAATATTTCGATAGAATTTTTCAGAAATTTTGTGCAAACAAAGACTATCCTCTACCAAAACTTAAATTTGGTGATCTTGAGTTTGCCGATCAAAACTTAAATTTGGTTATCTTGAGTTTGCCGATCACAGTAACTGCACAGAAGATTTCAACACATGCAAATCTTTTGAACAAAGTGTGGTATCAACCAGAAGAAATTTTCCATGTGAATGGAATTCCAGAAGACAAGGTAATATATTGACTTGTGAAGAAAAGCTGAAAAAAGAAACTCATTATAGAATACTTATTTTTGTATAGAATGTTAAATTGGAGAGTTATGTGAACACAAGCTGTTTGGCAAGGAAGCTATTGTGACAAGAATAGAGAAAGGAGTAGCAGCCAATGTGTAACAACAATTCTAAACCTGTTTTCCTGAAGTGATGCAAATGTTGACAGACATTGTCCTTGCAGTAATATAAATTTGGGTACAAGTTATCAACTAAAGGCCATAAAAGCTTTTGCAACTAATGAAACTACCATTACCATCAACATATTCTCATTGAATGTGCTTCCACAGTGGTAAAGTAAAATTAGTTGGTTAGGGAACACAATGTATAATAAATTTTGATCTAACAGCCGATTTTGGCAAGAAACTGAACTCTTTCCCTCGAGTTACACTAAATGTCCTACACATTCAGCTAAACCACCATGGCATAAAGGTAAAGAGTTCTAACAATCAATTTTAAAGATGGAAATTTACACAAGGAACTACAAAACAAGGATCCATGTGAGGAATCGATTAGACTAAGAATCAATCATCAGAAATTGAATCAAGAAACTTAAAAGCACATATTCAACTAAATTTGTTCACGGGAATGCAGAATCAAGAAAGACAAACACAAATTCAAATCGAAACATCATGCTTCTCAATAAATACTGGGTTGATTAGTGATGAAAAACGGAGGATGAGATCTAGACAGAGAAAAGACAAAGCAAATGAACTTATAAATCAACTTCGATATAACAACACAAAATCAACTTCGATATAAATTCGATTTTGATTCCAAAAGCTTCACATCCCTGTCCATTATGTCCATTACTATGGAAGATATCCTAAAAAGTAATATAGTCAATAAGTTAAAACATTCTTATACAACAAATCTATATGTAACATATCTTCCAGCAGTTTCACTCGGCCGAATAATCTTCACAACTTGACCACGTTTCAATCCATAATATCTTGCAACAGGATCTGTCACCTGAATCCTAGGTAGCTGAGATCCACCCCCACAAAATAGAAAAAAAAAAAAAAGGCACCATGTCAGCATCAACAGAAATTTGAAAAACAATACTAGATATGCAACCCAAAACAAAAACAGAAATAAACTAGAGTATAATTTTTAACTCACTGTCAGTGTTACGATTTTCACACTCTCAACCAATTTAAAAACACAATGAATATGAATCTTAAAGGAATCATTACAAAACTTACTCGTATCATTCAATTTGAGTTTCCAAAAACAAAAACAAAAAAAATGTTATTTCAGTGCCTGAAATTTCTGATCATCCATCATTTTAAACCCTTCTTTCATCATTCCAGAACCCCAAGGGACAAATAGTTGTTCATATGAAATAATCTTACCTGAGTTTCTTTGACAGTGTATCTCTCAATCAAGGTTTTTTTCTCAGCATCAGTGAGAACCTGATGTTCAGGGACAAGTTCATGCTCCTTAATATTCACAAGCAGCTCTGCCTCCTGAAACAACAATCCAACATAAAACTCACATTCACAAAGCACAAATTCAAAATAAATAAATAAATAAAAAATGTTCTTTATATAACACTACATAACTATCATAATAATCAATATATCATGCCTTTAAATAGCTTTATTATTATTATTATTACTTAGTTAATTACATGCAATGTTTACTGATTAAAAAATGTTATGTTTTACAAAAAAAAATATTGGGCTCAACATGAGGCCCAACAAATTAAAACAAACAAGAGAGGAAAAAGACCCTAAAACCCGAATACCCGACCCATATGAAAGAGTGGGAGGTTGACGGCGGCAACACACAGGCGGCAGAGGGTTGTCCGGCGGCGGGTGAATTTGAATTAAAGATTGAAAGAGAAAGACGAAGAGAAAGGGAAGGAAACCTGAAAAACCTCCAAGTGAAATTTGGAGGAGATTTCGCTGACGCAGGTTCTGGCGAAGGGGGTGAGATTGGTCTGAGTGACGAGAATGGCTCTGTAGACGTTGTCGTTGTTCATGCGATTAGTGTATGTCTTCATGGTTTTGACGCCGACCTTGGCCTCGTCCGGGAAGAAGACGTAGATCTGGTCGGAGGAGTTATCCTTCTTGGACTTGTTGAGGTCGAGGTCTTCACGCTTCATGTTCTCTCCTCCATGACTGGATTTAAACTCGTGCTTCGACATGTTGATCTCGAAGTCTCCGACAAGGTAACCTCTGTCTCTCAGCATATGCATCACCGTCTTCCTTATTCTATACAGCCGAGATATTTCTTCATCCGTAAGCACCATCTTCTTCTCTTTCCTTTCGCTCCCAAATTTTCTTCTTCCTCTTCTTCTTCTTCGCCTTTCTTCCTTTGCCCTAAAGTTTCCTCTTTTAAATAAAGGGGAAGAATACTCGCAGGGTGTAATTAGGTTTTCGACCCAATGGGCTTAAATTGAATTCTAAGTTTTTGGGTTAAATTAGTTTATATATATAAACATAGATTACAAAAAATTATATATCTTTAATATACCCGTATATAAAAGATTTTCTATTATAACTTTTTTTTCTTTAAATTGGATTATCTATATTTTATATATAATCTATATATCTTTTATGTATGATGGAGATCTTTCATTATAATTTTTTATTTCATATAAAGGATTCTTTTAATTATAATTGTTTATAATTATTTTTTTATTTTATCTTTATATCAATATTTTGTTTTATTGTATTTATTTTGATTATTTTATTATTTTATAATTACTTTAAGCTAAAAAAATATTTTATATCATTTAATTATTATTATAATTTACTTAATAAAGATGTTAGTTAACAATAATTTTATTTCTTATTTTGAATAATATGCACGAAAAAAACATTTCAAAATCAATTTTATTTGATTTTCTTTTAAAGAGTAATTTAAATATATATATATACATATATATATATTAATATGTATTTACATTTACAATACGATTAATCATACGAGTCCATAAACATATTAATATAAATTTACTAACATTCTAATGTTACTTAATTACTTATTACTTATATACCATTTTTTAAAATTATATTAAATATATTAATTATGACATATTTATTATTAAATGCATTAATAATTAAAAAGGTATCTAATTGTTTTGTTACCATTTTTTAAATTATATTAAATATATTAATTATGATATTTTAATTGTTTAATGCATTAATAATTCATAAATTATCCAGTTTTTTTAATACCATTTTTAAAAATTATATTGAATATATTAATTATTAAATTCATTATTAATTAAAAAATTATCTGATTGTTTTAAAAATGTTAAATTTAATAACCTATATAATTTAAATATAAAAAAAATTGGAGTCAATGTGCATCATAAACTAGTATATTTGAATAAATAAATTCACCAAAAAAATATTTGAATAAATAAATTGGTCAATTTGCAATCATCAACATTTATTTTATTTTTAAAAAAAAAACTACTTTTTTATACAACCACTAGTAACTCCACTGAGCCTCCTCTCTTCTAGAATCTTCCACATTTGAAGTTCTTTTGATTTCTGCTATATATATTTATACAGTTTGTGAAAGAAAAATAACACAACACAAATTCATACATCATCTTTGTGAAAATGGCTCCAATTGCTGTGGGAGATGCTATTCCAGACGGCATTTTGGCTTATCTGGATGATGAAAACAAACCCCAAACTGTTTCCATTCACTCTCTTGCCGCCGGCAAGAAAGTTATCATCTTTGGTGTTCCCGGTGCCTTCACTCCTACATGCAGGTCCTCACTTACCCTTTTCTCTTTCTTAATTCCAATCTTCATATTTGGATCATAAACGTTGAAATAAACGGAAATACCTTCGTGGGTACCCCAGATTCACCTTTTTAACCCCCAAAGTTTCAGTATTTTTAAGGAAATGTGAAGTGTTTTATCATTGATTCGAGTTAATTTGCAACTGGGGTACTCAAAGTAATCTTCTTTTTTCTCATCCAATTTTTATTTCAGTGTAAAATTCCTCTTTTGAGTAAAATTTGTCGATGTCTAGTGTTAACATTGCAACAACACAAATATCTGTTTTCCTAGAGAGAGAAAAATCGTGGGAGTGATACGATGAATTGGGTATTGGAGGATATGTTGTTGGATTTGGGGTTCGATCCCCAATTTTGGAGGGTGTTTTGTTGTTTCCATTGTTGGTAGGTTTTTGGTTCATAAAGTAGAGATGGTGGTATTTGAAGATTTTGTTCTTGATCTCTGACTTTGCAACAGCTTGAAGCACGTGCCCGGCTTCATTGAGAGAGCAGAAGAGCTGAAAGGAAAGGGTGTGGATGAAGTAATCTGTATCAGTGGTAAGTGTTTAAGTACAAATATATCACGATTTCCCTTCCACATATGTGCATGCATGTAATTGTGCTTTTTTTACTACTTTAATGTGCAATTCAAGATTAGTGTTGGCATGAGAATATGAAAGGGTTGCTGATTGGTTAATTTGAGTTGGGATGGTTAATTGTTCAATCAATTGATAGTGATGGATTTGTGTACTGTAGTATGTATTGACTTGCGTTTGAAAATTCTCCCCAATTCTTAGTGTTGCATGATTTGTTCTAAACTTCCAAGTTACTTGTCTAGAAAGTTGAAATTCACCATTGCATTGCACTTCTTGAGCCCAAAAGACTTCAATACCAGGTTTCTTTCTAGAAATGGATTTCCTAAATCCAAATAAGTGATTGTTGATTTGTTTTCATCATCCTTAAAACTGGAAAAGCGTGCATACAATGATTTTGATATTGAAATTGTTTGATTTGCAGCTATGATGAATAAATGACCTTGGTTATTTACTCTCCTTATCTTGGTGCTCAGATTTATAGATTGAATTGTAGAACAGTTTATCACAGGGACTTGGCTAGTTACAAGCCTATATATTATGATCTAAATTAAAATGTGCCCATGATGCAAGTAAAGTAACCAAAGTGTTGAAGATAGATATTTTGTGAAGTGGCTAATTGAAGTGTTCTTTGATTTTGTAGTGAATGACCCCTTTGTGATGAACTCATGGGCCAAAACTTTCCCAGAGAACAAGCATGTGAAGTTCCTTGCTGATGGTGCTGCCAAATACACCAACGCTCTTGGGCTTGAGCTTGACCTCACAGAGAAGGGGCTTGGTGTTCGATCAAGGAGGTTTGCTCTTCTGGTGGAAGACCTCAAGGTGAAGGTTGCCAATGTTGAAAGTGGAGGAGAGTTCACTGTCTCCAGTGCTGAAGAGATCATCAAGGCTCTTTAAAAAAACCCTTCAATACTTCCTCATAGCTGTGTTGGTTCTTTGATGTCCCCAATGTTTGTGACTCTTTTGATGCTCAAACTTTGAAACATTTTCATAGGTGTAATGGTGTTGTGTGCTTTCAGAAGGGTATGATGTGGTGCATGTTATGGAAATAAATAAGCTTACTAGTTTGAAGTGTTTTGGAGTTAAAAAAAATATTCACAGAAGTAACATGTTCAACTTCTTTCTGTCTTGCAATTTTCACTTCTTTCCTCTTTTATCTAGTAATTATTACCACTCTTGAGTAACATGTTTTGCACGGGCAAGTTCATCCAGGTAGAACAACTTTACATAAAAAAGAAAAAAAATGTGTCATACTCACACAACTTCATTTTTAAATCGTGTCCATGTGAAAAAGTCTTGAGACATCAGTTATATCACTCATACACGATTTCATTTATATTTTTGTACAGTGAATTTCTAAGTCATTATATTTTTGTGGAGTGAATTTTTAAGTCATGTACGAATTTACTTCAATGAGTCAATCTTGTCAAATTCATTAAAATTAGGTAGAAGGTTATTCTTGATCCATTTTTCTGTGATAACTTCATCTAGTTAATATTTGAGAGAGAAGTTAGATTTTGAATGGTCAAAAATTAATAGAAAAAAGCTTTAAATGGATATAATTTTATAGAGGTTGAATTAAGAAGTGTTCAAAATAAAAGTTGACTGAAATAAAGGAAAAGGGGATTGGGCTCACCCAAATTTCCAAAAATCACTCATTTAGGGTTTATCAGTTTATTGTTTTATTTTTTACTATTTTCAAGTATTTTTGAGGTACTTTATGCTTTAGTTCACATACATACTTACATTTGTGAAAAAAATCTTCCTTTTTTTGTGTTTTCTAATTTTTTTAGTATTTTCTTGTATTAATTAGATATATTAAAGCATAATATGTTGCACATCAAATATGAATTTTTTAATTTTCAAAAAAAAATCAAATTAAATGCATGAACGAAATCAAGGTAAAATAAATAAATAATTGAAGTTGTGTCACCAATAAATGATTTAGTTTGCTAAATTCAAAAAATAATTGAAGTTTGTGTACGACTTTTGTGTTGAAATCGTGATAGAGTAACACAACTTTCATGTTGACTTGATGTGAAATTAAAGTCTGTGTATGACTTTTATGCTAAAATCGTGATAGAGTATTGAAGTCTGTGTAGGACTTTTATACTGAAATCGTGATAGAGTAACACAACTTTTACGTTGACTTCATATGAAATTCAAATCACATGTGTCACATCTTACTTTTATATTTAAAGTGGTTTCATCTTAATTCAATTCTATAATAATTTTTATTATTTAAATTCGTAATTTATAATCTAAATTGTACCATTACACCATTTCCCTGAAAAAATCATCACTAATTTCATGGCACCCGTCTTCCTTAATGAAATTTAGTACTTGATATTCACTAAGCTCTTTACGATTCAAATGTTGAGCATGAAAAACTATTATATTTTTAATGAAATTTTCAGAAAAGTTGGAACATGTTAACACTAGAGGTGCAAAGTAAAAGAGACATTAACCAACATACACTTACCAATTTTGAAACTTTATAATGTTGCGTCTTAAAAAAAATATTAAAGAATTCGATTGAACTATGGTTACATTACGACATCTTTAAAATAAATAAAAAATTGTGATTACATTTTATTGAGATAAAAAATTAAATAAAATAAAGAATAATAAATAAAAACAATTAACCTAAGAAGACATAATGTTTCTTTTCTACACAAAATTATGAAAGACGAGGAATAAAATAAAATATGGTAGAGTCCACGAATTTTAATTCTTCTTTCTCTTAATTCTCTATCAAGTGAATAGTGAAAATATTTAATGTTCTTCTCAAATCTCTCCTTAATTTATTTTTTTTATGAAAACATAAATTTATTAAATAAGCAACAACTTGCAGACATTAATTCAGTTAACTATCACATTTTTTTTTTATATATAAACTAAAACTTATTGGAAAGGAAATTACAAGATGAACATGTGAGAATATTATCTGTCCTATTCATTGTTCATGTTGAGAATTTAATATATGGCAGTCGAATTCACAACATAAAATAACGATATCAGTATCACAAAATCAGTTGAAATTCATTAGTTGTTTTTTCAAAAAAAAAAATCAGATTTTCGACGTAATAATAAATAACTTGTATTTTTATACGTAAAGTGAATCTAGATAGTACTTGAAATTGATTGTATAATTGTTGACGTGTTGTTAGATCGTTCTCTTGCAATTTATCACTCCAAGTCTCCTTCTTCGATTTGCTGGTGCTCAATTGGAGTTGACTTACAAAAAGTATTTCGACGATCAAATAAGTATCTGTATGTTGAAAAGTGAATAAAAAAGTACCTTACACCTTTGCAGAATGTTTGTTTATGATATTTAGTCATTGACCACTATAATGGACTGAATATGTGTCATATTATTATTAGCTTATTTTTAGAGAATAGAACATTGTAATGGACATAAACCATCGTATATAATTGTTTGGTTATTTTTAGAGAAGTTTCTTGATCTCTCAAATTGTTACCAAATTTGGTGAAACGTATCTCGGATTCTCAGAAAGTTTGTGTAACTGCTTTAATTGCTATTTATTATGACTGTTCTAAATGTGTTTTCAGCATCATCACGAGTAACATGAATAAATATTATTTTTTATTTTAATAAAAAAGGTATACTGAAGAAAAAAAATCAAAAGATGTACCTTCTTCCAACAACAATTATAAATAAAAAGTTAAAATATTTTATTTGCTGCATATGTTGTTCAACCCAATGGGGAATAGTTTTTTTTTAACAATGTTAATCGTCCCTACAAAGTTATATTTTATAAACAAGTTCACGTGTTACGTCATAAGTTTAATAAAAAAAAATTGTCATCTTATTAAATAAACTTTTAGGCCACAATTCTAAATAAAGAATTCAAAGGCTTGTGCTTCAAGAAAAACTATCCCTTAGTAGGATCTTCTTAAGATTTGTGTTGAGTGAATTTAAAAATATAAGAAATTTGTTTTTTTATACTTTAGGCACTGTGTAATTTTAAGAAACTAATGGCATTATTTTGAGTGTGTATTAAATTTTTAAAATAAATTACCATGTTAGATTGTGAAAAATATTAATTTCACAACTCCCAATTTAAAAGATATATGACATCAATTTATAATTGTAATTTGATTAATAAAAAATTTAAATTATTTTATTTTACTAAAAAATTATTTATTTTTTGAATTATTTATCTTTCGAGTATAAAATGATATAAAATTATCAACATATCAACACTTTTTAAAATTTTCAAAATACACTAACTCCTTTCATTATTTATTATTCTCATCACTTTACACTACATTATAAATAGAAAGAGAAATAATTTTTTTTATCACTAAAATATAGATGAAACAATTTTAAAATTCCATTGTAATGTTACAAAATGTACCAGATGAAACAATTTAAAATTTCATTGTAAACTAATGATTTTTAAAATAACATTTTTCATAATAATGAACATTTTCACAAAGAATATGTCTCTTTCTCTCATGGTGAAGTATATGATGCATTTTAATTTATTATCTGTTGTGTTTGAGATTGGGACAAAACAACAACTTCAAACGGTTCAATAAATTTGAATCTGTCGGGATGCGAGTTTTTTTTTTTCCTTTAATTATTGTTGTTGTTTAACATCATCGTCATTTTCTTCACCAAATTCAGATTAAGGGCTAGATTAATGGTTAATGCACCGAAATAAGTGCAAACAAATTATCTATACAAAATTGGTGTTTGATAAATAAATGGACAAGTATTGACATGTGTGCGTTTTGTTCGTCGTTTGTGTTCTGTCACTACTGCACAGAACAACTTTATTCATGTCTCAAAATTGGAATTCTTCTTCTCCAAGTAATTATGGGTCAAAAGCGAGATTGCCGAGAAAACAGTACACCAATTTAATACTACTCATTTTTTTTACTGTGTGAATTGTTAGTTTTGTAATAACAACAGTTTTTTCTTGGAGAAAACGGATTAGGGGTAGAAGAAAAAAGGAATATTTATGCAAAAAAGAAGAATTTTCATGATATTGAAATTATTTGCTATATGATTGTTAGCAGAGCCAGAATAGAGTTGGAATGTGGAAACAGTGATTTGAACTTGCTGCAGTAAGTATTGTATGGTGGAGGAAGTAATGAGCAGTAATCAGTGAGTAATGAGATGTGGTTGGAAACCAAGAAATGAAGAGAGGTTTAGTTTAGCTGAGCATGCATAGGTACCGTTTGATAGAGGGCCCCATTTGTGTAATTCAAAAAAATTTCTGTTGGATTTGAAATTTATTGAGTGGGACGAAAAAGTGCAGCAGCAACAACGAACACAGCACCATTTGACTAAACTAGACTAAACTATTAGTATATATGCATTGCAGCTCATTTCTTTTTCTCTCTCACTACTTTTATATTTCTTGTTTCTTGAAAGTATAAGAGGCTCTTTTCTTTTCTCTCTACCACCTATTTATCTATCTCATCTCACACACCCTTTAATGTGAACAGAGAGACCACACTTTCTTAGCTTCAAACTCAACAACTTTTGAGGGGTCTTTTCTGTCTTGGTCTGTTGCAGCTTAACCTCAGTTTGGTTAACAGTGTTCATATGATGAATGCTTCAAAGTTCATTAAATGTGTCACCGTTGGAGATGGAGCTGTTGGGAAAACCTGCATGCTCATTTGCTACACCAGCAACAAGTTCCCCACAGTAAGTCCATTAAGAAAACTCAGACCCCTCCATCAAAGATGCTTCTTTTATCCATTAGGATCTCTTGTTCTTTTACCATTTTTTAACTTTGGAGGTGTTTCATCTGAAAGGTGCTTTCTATTCAAACTCACGCTGTATTGGCGTTTGGGCTCTTGTTTCAGTGTGTTGTTGTGTTTCACTATCCTTGTTTCATTTGTCTAAGATTCAAATGGTGGTGAGGAAACCCTTCACTTTTTATCATCTAGCTCACTATTTTTTTTTCTCTTTTATCTTTTTGGGTTGCAGGATTACATACCGACAGTATTTGATAATTTTAGTGCCAATGTGGCTGTGGATGGAAGTATTGTCAATTTGGGGCTATGGGACACAGCAGGTACTAGGAGCTTTCCTCTTGAGCTTTCATGGTCCAGAAACTGTGTTTTGATTGTTCACCATCCCTTAACTTTGGATACATTTTTTCACTGTTTTAAAGGCCAGGAAGACTATAGCAGGTTGAGGCCACTGAGCTACAGAGGAGCTGACATTTTTGTCTTAGCCTTCTCACTTATTAGCAGAGCAAGCTATGAAAATGTTCTCAAGAAGGTTCTTAAATATCTTTTCTTTCTCTTGCTTTGCATGTTACTTCTTCTCTCTAGTTTTGAATTCAACTTTGCAGAAAATGAGTATTTTCCTTCAGGCTTCCTATGGATAAGGGGATAAGATGGGATGAAAGGAAAACAGAAATTAAAGAAGAAAGTTTATGATGAAAATTTGAAAATATTTTTTCTCTGGGAGTGTACATAAAACCCAAATGAAGGGAAACATTTTCTATTGTACTGTGTCCTTCCTTTAAACATTTTCGTTTTTGAAAAATGTCGTTTGCAATAGTTGTGTGGTACCCCTTTCCAAAAGTTAAAGTGTGCAACTCAATTTTTGAGATTTTAGAAGCACCTATTTAAAACAATAATGAAAGTGTACCGCATATATCAATAGGCTTAACATGCAAATAAGATCTCAGGACAGAGAAATCAAGTTGAATAATGAGAGTGATTGACTGAAAGGAGCTCCAATGATCATTGGTTTATGTTCACTCTCGGATCTTTGATTGATATTTGCATGTCTTTCTTGACATTTTTCTATTGATGGCTACATAAAGAGAGGGAAAAGAAAATCACTATAGAAAATTAAAGAGGAAAGCTAGAAACAGGAAGGATGGAGAGAGACAGTGGAACAAACAGGTTCAATCTGATCCAAAAAAAAATCTAAACAGGCAATATAGCAACTGAATTAATAAAAAGTTATTTTATAGTTCATAACTACTCCTATTGTTTACTTCAAAGAAATTTTAAAAAATGTTTTTAATGAGAATTTTTTTTTCTTAAGATGATGTTTTTTAGACCCATATTCCAACAAAGCCTAAGTCTGTAGCTGTTAGGTTGTTGTTTAGGCCTCTATGTGGCTTTACTACTATAGAACATGCAAGTTTTCATTGTATTAGCCTATTAGGAGTGATCAATAATGGACAGTTTTCAACAGAGCATTTATGTGCACTTAAACTTTTGCATTTATGCCTCCATAACGCAGTAGTTATTCATATCTGCATTCCTTCTTTTCTTTTTCAGTGGATGCCAGAACTGCGTAGATTTGCACCTAATGTTCCAATTGTTCTTGTTGGCACAAAGTTAGGTAAGCAACAGCACAGCAAAATTTTGTAACTTTTTACGTTAATTTTAGAGGGAAGAAGTTAATGGCATAACGTCCTGAATTATTGGTTTTAGATCTTCGTGAAGACCGAGGTTATTTGGCTGATCACATGGGATCTAATGTCATAACATCTGCTGAGGTTTACATTTTTAATTTGCTTCCTTCATTTTATTTTATTTAATAAGTATGAAGCAATTTATGTATTATGTTTATAAGTAAAGAAAATGATACCATTTATCAATCATGGTACATTGCTAATAGGGGGAAGAACTGAGGAAACAAATAGGTGCAGCAGCTTACATTGAGTGCAGTTCCAAGACTCAACAGGTAGTGGGTTTGAGCTCAATTAGTTTAATTTTTATGCACTATCAGATATCATTGTTGCTATGACTTTTAAAATTTATTGTTAAAAGTGTGAATAAACTTTAGATGGACGATGGTTTATTTGTATTTAAACTTATTGCTGGATTTTGCGTGATTTAGAATGTCAAAGCAGTGTTTGATACTGCAATTAAGGTTGTTCTGCAACCTCCAAGGAGGAAAGAAATGGCTAGGAAGAAAAGGCATAGAAGGTCTGGTTGCTCGTTTGTGTAAGTCCCTTGCTCCCATTCTTTTGAAGCATACTTAAAACCATTGATCTCTGCAAAGCATTTGGTGGATGGAATCCATGATATGATAGTGTGTAAATTTAAGAGACCTTCCTGATGAAGAAACGAAATTGCTAGACTAGGCGATGTTGCTTCTTATGCAGTGAAATATTGTGATGATTGGACGAAGTTAAATAGGCTTTGATACCCCAAAAAGGAAAGAAAAGAAAAATACTGCTAAAAAAGAGATGGCTCTGAAGGAGCATTAAAGAGGGATTAAGATCATTCTCTCTGAAGGAGCATTCAAATGCCCTTGACCTTAGATCACTACTCAAGCTTCAGAGAGAATGATCTTAAGCACATAACTTATCATAAAGTGTAATGTTATTATTTTGCTTGCAAATTCCTATCATTCTTGCGTTTGACTATATGTTAACATATATTTTTTTTTACTGTCTGACAGAAGTATTGTGTGTGGAGGCTGTGCTGCTTAACACACATTGATTACACCGTCACTTTTGACATGGATGTTATTTTGCAAAAGCTTCAAGATCTAAGTGTGGAAACCCTGACAAATGATCACAATTTCTAAATGTACCCTTATGCTTGCATTGTAACTGATGTAAGATAGTAATATCTAGTTATTTCCTCTTTACAAGACCCTATTTAGACACTGAAGGGAATTTTTCATTCTCTCAGTTGTTACTTAGGCATGTAATGTATTTATTTATCATTATATATTACCTTTACCAGATCATAAGGGTACCTTTGTTTTTTCCTTGAATTGCTCCATGCCCCTATAAAACTTTTCAGAGGATATATAATGATATAATGAGTTCCTAGAAAACTATGCAGAACAAGTTTTTATTCCTTGGCCTTTTGCATTAGAATAAAAAAGACATCCATCCACTTATGACTTTTTCTGAGTTTGCACTGCATTTCATGTGTTGGTTATGAGTATTGAATCTGAGTGCAATTATGGTTGCAGTAGTTTGGTACTTTTGGTTAGGAGAATTATAAATGAGAAATGAGACAGTCAATGAAGGAGTATGTGTCCCTGTTGAATCTCCTGCAGCCTGCAAACCCTATGTTTTACTTTTTAAAGTCACTGGTCCTTTTTGGTGAGTTTGAAAGGGTGGCAGAAAGGGTGAGCTTTTGGCAAACACTTGTGGTTGGTTTTACCTCTTCGAGGAGCCCATGTGACCACTTGTCTTCATTGTTGTAGGACCTGTTGCACCTTCAGGGAGTTATGTCTCATGTGCCAACAAGTTCCAAAGGACCCCACTCAACCTCATCACACTGATGTTGTTGTATCATAAATAACAAAGTGGGGACCTCATTGTGAAAAGACAGATTATTCATGCATGGTTTTAGTAACACAAGGGTATTATAGAAGGAAACACCAAAATCAGTAAACTAGCTGAGACCAAAAAGTGAACTGTGAAAAACCATATCAATTTGCTAAAAGAACTTGGAAAGTAGAACAGATAGCTTCTTTAGAACTAAACACACTATTAGAGTATGAGTAGCAAAAGTAAGTTTATTCAAATTAGACCTATTTTCATACAACAAAGTTTTTAGTTTGTACTGTTGTGATACTGTTTTAAGTTCTATTTTTTAAACAAATGGTCAAAGATACATTAGAGTTTGTAAACAGTGTGCAATTTTTTTTCATTCAAAAAGCATATGAAGAAAAGTATATGATATTGTTTTGGTAGTCAAAGATAGAGTTTAGAGATTTGAGACTTTAGGTTCATGTCTTCTCCATACAGTTAAAAGTAGTTTGTGATTTCTAATCATGTCACCTCTTTTGTGAGCAATAATGGATGATGGAACATCAAAGCATGTTTCACAGAACAATCTATTTTCTCATGCCATCGTTAATCTTGGAATCGATGCTCTCAATCTTTGCCTTTATTGCAGTATTTTACTAAATAAAAGGTTCAAATAACCAGAAAGAAAGAAAAAAATCACCACGCGCATGTCATTTTGGGATTACAATATATATAGTCTCTCTTGTTCTTCTTTGGTTTTTCTTATCTTTTTCCTTCAATAGTTAGGTTTCGACTCTTGGTTAATGATATTTGAAAAAGATTTTTTAAAATAAGTATTTAGTATTTGAGTGTAATAAATATTGTAATAACTACGTACATTTTTCTTAAATGAAGTAACTATTTATAGTATTTGATGGATCATTTCTCTGATACACCTTGATTAAGGCATGCGACACTATTAACATTCACATTACCTAATTTTCGTACAGTTAATTATCATGAATACATACTTTAATAAATACGTCTAAACTTTCATCGGTCCATCGATACCGTATACCTACACGTACAAGCATAGTTCATGAACAGTATATAATCATAAACACTTACACTTGTAAGACTGAATTTAGTTTTTCCTTTTTTCATATTACAAATTCTAGGACGAAATTGTGAAGTATTGGGACAATTGTAGAGGTATTTAAAGCAGGGTACTGTTTCTAAGTAGTACATGTTGAAACACAGTTCTGTAAATGGAATGTGTGAAATTTATCAAAAGTAGCTTCCTGCACTGGGAATTAGTCCTTAAGAAGAAACATGATAAAGTGCTGCACAATTCCTTTTCCTCAGGCCACTAAAGCCACGTATTGTGAAACCTTTTTTGGATTTCAAATATGAGGAAAATCTACCAAAAAAACAAATAATCTTTTATCCATTATTATTGAAGATCCAGAACATTTTATAATATGTTATAAAAGTGGAGGTAAATCTTACTTATTTGCTTATAAACCTATTTTATAAGGTTGAATCAGGTTTAAAATTCATTTTTAATATGTTATTAGAATCGTTATCAGATCACCTATAATATATGTATCAGTATGATCGACCGACCGACACGCTGACGTGGCTTGATCTCCCTGATCGAGATACACGCCGACGTCACTCGGTCTACCTGACTAAGCTTGTCGAGACACCACGCACGGCCAGGCCGACCAACACATATAACCATTAACGCTCAAACCAAGGTTAGTGAAGCTAAACTATCATTAAGAATTAGGTAATGCAACCCTTTTCCACTATAATAAACTATCATTTATTACTGTGCACCTACTCGAGTGCCGATCACCCGCTTTACTGACTTTAACATCGAAGTGTTTTCCACAGGTATCTCTCCCAATTGGCATTCACCGAGACTGAGAGTCGAAGGAGAAACACGGAAGCGAGAAGGATCCCAGCGAAACCCTAGCAACCTGCCCAACCGAAAAAAGAAAACGAAAACTTCAATAGTTCTTTAGGTCACATCTCCCTAATAGGTACAATATATATTTTCATTCACGAGTTGGTAATCTCAAGGAAAAGGTATGTTAGAGATCTCATTGAAACATTTCATAATATTAATAATTATTCAGTTGAATAATATGCTTCCTTGCTAGGAACCTTTTTCTAACAAAAAATTGGACGTGTTTGCTGCATAACCTTGTCACATCACTTGTGCGTGGATTCAAAAACGGAGAAAGGGATTTGAAAGTGAGTTTTCATCACAGATTTCTCAATATTTTTAGTGTTGAAGACGATGGATTCGTAACAATAATTATGTTAAAGAGAAAATGTTTTCACATTTATTCTACAAGAGAATACACGTGAACTACAAAAAAAAAAAAGTTCACAGAAAAACGTCGAAAAAACGGTGAAAGAACAAAAAGGCATAGTTTCTAAACATTATAATTTTTTTCTTTATATATGATCGTGTTAAATATCTGATTTTTTTTTATCAAAGATAATAAAAGTAAATTTGACAGAGAAAATAAATTTACTTGAGTTTGATAAAAGTATCACAGATAATAAAAAAATCTTCAATTTTTTTGCACGATTATATATTTATTATAATTTTAGTTCAATACTATTAATTAATTGAAACAATTTTATTTCAACTAATTTATTCCAATTGGAAAAAACTCGAAATAGTGTATCTTTGACATTTACTCACCAATCACAAGTCAACTATTAATAAATAGTTTGCATCAATTATTTAATAGAATAGCATGTTTCAGCTACTTTTTTTTATGTAATCAGTAATATTTCTAATATTATAACTTTTTATGGTTTAATTATGATGCATATTAAAATTATTTATTGTTGATGATAGTACAATAAAATATAATAATAAGTATCACAATCAATTTATTTATGACGTAAAAAACATGTTATTTCCTTAAATTATTAGTAAATAGTGTATCAGCTAGTTTTTATTACTAGATTATCACAAATAATTATGTATGATAAGTTTATTACTCACACAATAATCATACTATTTTTTTAGTTGAATAATAGTATGAAATTCTTCCACTAACCATAAATAGACATTAAATTTTTAAATTAAATAAAAATTAAATATGTTTATAATACTAAAGTAATAGTGTCAAATTTTTACACTAACCATATTTTTTCTGATAATTATGATTTTCATAAAATTTATTTTATGATTTAATATAAGTCAACTCTAAATTAAAGAAATACTTTATGTTTTTTAAATTAAAGAAATACTTTATGTTTTTTAAATTAAAGAAATACTTATAAATCATGAAAAAGACTCGTTGAAAAGTAAGACCAATTAAAAAAATCAAGTAGTAATTAAATTATTAAAAAAAATGTCATACTCTTTGTCTAGTAAAAACTAATATAAATATCTTATAAAAACTTTCCAATATTACAAGATATTAAATAATAATTATCAAAAACTAAAATTGTAACACAAAATTTTATATAAACCAAAACTGTAAGAAAATATTTATAGAGAATACATTACACAAATGAAAAACATACTTAATTGAGTTTTCATAACGCAAAAAGAAACTGAAAAAAGTGTTTGGTTACTATTTTTGTTGTTGTTTTGGTAAACGCACATCAAAGTATTAAACCAAACAGTCCCTAACGTAAAAGAAACATTTTTTCAAGTACAAAAACATAGAAATTTTCTCTTTGAAAAAAACAGAAACAAAAACTGTGAAAAAAAAAAGAGAGTGAAACACTGAGACACGAAGACCATAACCATCTTCAACACAGTTTCTTCGTTCTTCACAATTCACAAACTCAAATTTTGGAACTTTTTGCGTTGAACACTGATGGATCCTCCGACCAAGAGTTGGGGCATCCACACGCGCTCCGAAATAACTGCCAAGTACGAGGTTATTGGTTGGGTCGGATCGGGTGCCTACGCCGACGTGTACGACGGGCGGCGCCGCTCGGACGGTGCGGCGGTGGCGCTGAAGGAGGTGCACGATTCCCACTCGGCGTCTCGCGAAATCGAAGCTCTGCGGGTCCTGCAAGGGTCCCAAAACGTGGTCGTTCTTCACGAGTTCTTCTGGCGCGAGGACGAGGACGCGGTTCTCGTGCTCGAGTTTCTCGGAACCGACCTCGCCGCCGTGATCGGAGAAGGTGGTGTCGGCGTCGGTGAGGTCAAGAGGTGGATGTTGCAGGCTCTGAGTGCTGTGGATGAGTGCCACCGGAATATGATCGTGCATAGAGACTTAAAGCCCGCGAATTTTCTGGTTTCCGATGATGGGGTGCTCAAGTTAGCAGATTTTGGACAGGTTTAAGGATAAAGTTTTCAACTTCGTTTTAATCTGGTTTTTGGGTTCTTTGTTTAACGAGAGTGTGTTGGCTACTTGATTATTACGTGACTTTTTTTTCTTCTTCTCTTTTTTTATTTGATTATGTGATGTGGTTTGGGTTAATCTATGATCATGGTGATCGATCATATTTCTGTGGCACTAGCTTCTACCATGGTTGCCAATATTGATAATTTTTGTTTTGCTGCTGAAATCTTTAGTGGGTGATTCTCTTCTCTGTCTAAAGAATTATTTGAATTTGGATCGGGGGAAATGGAATAGAGGTTAATTTTTATGATTTGTTGAGCAATAAAAACCATCTTATATATGACTTCTGTGATACTTCTGATAAGAATCAACAAACTTGCATCTTACTATGCATGACAATCTGTGAGTGAAAGGTTTTTTTTTTCTGGGGGGTTGAGTTTGGTGTGTGAATTTGTTTGGTCTTTTTATAGTGGAGAATGAATCCTTGGATTGACTAGTCAATAGGTAAATCTGAATCAGTTTTTTTTTATATAAATAACTTGTTTATGGTCAACCAAGATCTGTTTAAAATTAGTGTTAGTTTGTATATTTAAAAAACAATGGTTTCATCCTTATATTTCTGAAGTTCTGTTATTGAGTTATCCATGGACGAAATCTACCATATTTCAGAAAATACAATGTCTAAGTCATTGATTGTTTTTGAAATGTAGGGATAAAATCCATCACATTTCAGAAAACACAAGACTAAAGTCATCATATTTTTAAAATGTAGGGACTAAAATCAATTTTTTCCAAGTGTTGAGAGCTTTAAAACACATTTTACCATTTTCTTTTTGTGTTTGTCTGCTGATATGTGAATGTTTAGTTTGACTACTTTTTCAGGCAAGGATACTTGTGGAGTCTGGATTCGATGGTCCCCAGGAAGATGATGATGTTTCAAATAGTGAAAGGTCACTCCAACAACATCGTGAAGCTATTTCCCAACTAGAGAACTTAAATCAAACTGGGCAGGAAAACCCAGATCACAGAAGCTTGAGTCATGAAGAATATTTCAGAGTTTTAGATGAGATGAAAACCAAGAGCTACTCTTATGACACTGACAAGGAAGCGAATATCCATGATGGAAACACCTCATGTCTTGCAACGTGCACAGCGAGTGACATAGATGATGAACTCTGCAAAGGCTCTTTTACCTACGAAGCTGAGGAGGAGGGAGGGAATGAACTTGGTTGTCTCACATCATGTGTTGGAACACGCTGGTTTCGAGCTCCTGAGTTACTGTATGGATCCACAGACTATGGTTTAGAGGTTGATCTTTGGTCATTGGGGTGTGTTTTTGCTGAACTCTTAACATCGAAGCCATTGTTTCCTGGAACAAGTGATGTAGACCAGCTTAGCAGAATTGTTAGTGTTTTGGGGAACATCAATGAGGAAACTTGGCCTGGCTGTTCCAAACTTCCTGATTATGGAAGCATCTCTTTTTTTAAGGTGGAAAGCCCTTGTGGTCTTGAAGCATGCATGCCCAATTGCACCCCTGATGAAGTTTCCTTGGTCAAAAGATTGGTTTGTTATGATCCAATTAAGAGAGCCACAGCAATGGAGTTACTTGAAGACAAGTACCTAAGTGAAGTACCACTTCCTGTTCCAAATTCTGATTCTGATTTGGATGAGTTTGGAACTTTGAATATCACCACAACTGATTCTGATGTATCTGCACAAATCTCTTGAACTGGAAGGATATGATACACCTTGAATACTGTTTTATATTAGTATATAGAAAATGAATTCTAGTGGCATCACATTCTTGGGCCAGAATTTGTCCAGTGCTCTATTGGTATTTTATTTGTTGAATATCAGTAGTGAAATCCGCAGTTGGATTCTTTTGAAAAGGATAAAGTAGTGAGAAAATAAGCTTATAATAGAATTGTTGTTTTACCATGTTATGATTGATGTAAAATGTTGCTAAGTGACAGGGACAAGAGATCCTTACAACCCCTTGTGTCTTTTGTTTTTTGTTACAGTCACACTAGGTTTCTTATTCCCATGTTTATAACTAAATTCAAAAGTGGAAGGGAAAAGCGGGCTAAATTATGGATCAAGCAATGGCATCCACGTGTCATGACTAAATGATTTTTTATTCTTAATGGTTAAGACGTTGCTGATATATTAACACTTTCAACAATACATTTCACATCTTAATAAATTAATATTTTTTATTTTTTAATTTAAAAATATTATTATATTATTATAAAATAACATACATTTACTGTTTATAATAATATAATAATATTTTTAAATTAAAAAAAAATATTAATTTATTAAAGTGTATGTTTTTAGTGTTGAGTCAGCCCCCAATATTTTATGGAGTCTGCAGCGTTTAAGCTTAAGATGAATTAAAGTCGACGGATAAAATGAAGATGGCAGTCAGGTTCGAACTCTACTTTTTTTAATCCTATGCTATAATTATTCTACCGAAAAAATGGTCCTTTAAAATGTTAGGTATGAACTTTAAAATGTAAAAATAAGTTGTACTAATTCTGTCTGAATATATATACAAAGCTAAAATAAGAATTTTGCACTTTTTAAAAATTTATTCAAACGAAAGAGAATGCAGACAAGAAGCTCTAAAGCAGGTTCAAACATGGAAGATTTTTTTAAGAATGAACCATCAATTTCATTGGTACCCTCTTAGGCAACTTTCCATTAGCAAAAATCAATATCGTTAGGCAAATTTCATAATTATTTCTTGTGCAAATATCTTGAGCCCATTTTCCTCGATATACGGCGTGACAGAACTCACATGCTAGACTATTCTTTATCCAAAATGGGACAAAATTCAAGTAATTAAAAATAATGTGACGTACAGACACAAAATATTACATGTTGAAGTCCTGTAAATGTGTGGATATAAAGGGGTGCATAGATCCCTCGCGATGAATATTACATAAGTCATACATATGTCTTCCTTTACGTGGATGCCAAATCAGAGAATCACAAGCCACGAAAACGTCAGAAGGGTGTCGTAAGCCGCTATGTGGCTACTACATAACAGCTACCCATAATACCTAAAACCTCTTCACTTCAAATCTTCGTATGCATAGTTCCTGCCTTGAGCTTCCCCTTGTATTGTTAAGGTCAACCAAAATAGATGAAACAATCTGCTCAGCGGAAACTAAGCAAAATTGTAGAAATCAATGAGCGAAGTTCTAATCTTGGGGAAGAAGTGCAATCTCAATTTCATGAAGTGACTTTCCTTTGGTTTCCACCACATTTCGTCTAACAAAAATTACTGCCATGATGCAAAAGGTAGCAAACATAGAGTAAAGCAGCTGTGGACCGAGCTTTTCCAGCAAACGCAAGAACAGTAGGCCAACAAAGAAATTTATGACCTGTACAAGACCATTTAATCTAATGAGAGAAGGATTCCATGAATACTGAGTTTCGTTCTAAGTCATTATGAGATCAGATAATGAAAATAGTTTCAGTAGTTTGCAAAGAAGCCGGGAATTTGAGCAGGCCTCATTTAATTGATTCAACCAAAATGTCACATTGTAGAATCAATAAAGAACCGTAGAACATAACCTGCCAAACTGATGCCATTTTATATAAAAGAAAATGTCAGAAAAAAATTACCCAATGCACTGACATACAGACTGCCATGGCCTTGGCTCTGATTCGACTAGGAAAGATTTCAGGTAGGAGGAGACTGGGAACCGGACCAGCTCCAAGAGCAAATGTTAAGACGAACCTGCATGAAAGAAGTATAAAGTGTTCATATTACTGCAGTGTCTTCCCAAATGACCCTGCATAGAAGTTTCAATTTATCGTCATTTCATCCTCAATTGTCATTTATACAAAGACATGCATAGTAAGAGGATGCTCTCTTACAGTCATATTCTCGACGAATTTGGCAGATGATAATTACCAAACATTGAGGCAGAGCACCGTGATTTCTCTCACAGCATATTATTGTCTTTACACTTGTTTACATGAGTTTTATTGCCGTGATTTTTTTTAAAATAGAATATATCCTTAATAATTCTCCCTTAAAAGTTCACAAGTAGAAACGCTATTTTAGTTTTATTTATAATTTGCATTATAGATGCATCTATTGAGATCCATATTCATAATCATGTTTCATACTCACAGTAACATGCCACCAACAGAAAAGTACAGAGCTCCCACTTTCGATACAAGTGAAGTTGCTCCCGTGGCTTGAAGCATCATTGCAACTGCCTATACAAGTAAAAAATACAGAACAAACAACTTCCTGATTAATAGCCAACTTTATCTTCTAGTCAGCAACAATGCAAACACCCAAACAAAACAAAAGGAATTTTGTAATGCTGTGCACTTGCACTAGCTCATATTCCAAACAAGCATCTCTCTCTTCACCGCAAACACCAGGTCAGGATTTAAAACAGTATAAGTAACACATGAGTCCCATATTTTCATGATGTGACCCTTCACATAAACAATAAAAGAAGTACAAGTAATTTACCATGCCAAAGAAACTCCAGAAAAGTAGAACCTTCCTTCCAAGCTTATCCATCAAACCCATTGAAATGATAGATCCTGAGGAAGTCCGGGGGGATAAGCATTAGAGAATACAATAACCCAATAATTTAGATCAATATCCTGGCTACCAGAAGATATCAATACCTGCCAAATTAGCGATTCCTATGCAAACATTTGCAATGTCTGATGGCACTCCAGCACTTTTAAAAACAGTGGAAGAGAAATAAAACACAGCATTTATACCAGATAGCTGTTGTAAAGCAAATAGGGTTGATCCAATAAAAACAACTGCAAAACGAACTCGTGAATAAAAAATAACTTTGGGAAACCTAAGCAAACCAGTGTCAAGAGAACAACAATGGCAAATCTTCTTACGAAGATCCTAGGGACAAACCGGGAAAATCCATACCTTTAGAATGACGACCATGTAGCAATTCTGACAACTTCACAGAATCGTTGTCATCTCCTCTATCTACCTTCGATAACTCTGACATAGCAAATTTTGCTTCTGATACACCTAGAAGTCTCTCAAACTCAGCTTCTGCTTCAACAATTCTTCCTTGCTGCATTACAACAAAGAGGAATATTCAAGCATCAAGTGCAGGATGGAAGAGTCAAATGGATCAAGGGATGAACACTCAAAATTACTAGTAAGAATGAACTTTTCAAGATCTACAACATGAAATATGAATGATCCTCCTTATTGTACTATTGAGCAATAAGAAACAAAAGTTATTCCAAACTATGCCTGACAAGGATAAAAAGAGACATGGGCAATGTTAGCCACTACGACACTCCTAAAGTCTTTTATTAAATGGGACAGAGAGGACGTGCAAAGAAATGACAATGTTAGATAGGAAGGAAATAAATAATTGAGAATTAGTTAGCATCGTTAACATTGAAACTTCAAGGGTTCAAAACAAAACAAATACAGAAACAGTAGGTTACAAATATGACGAGATAATATCTAAGATGAGATAATATTAGACTAGGCATCAACCTTGTATAACCAATGTGGACTCTCCGCACAGAAGACCATAGCTGCAGCAAGTATAGCAGCTGGAATGGTAGATACCCAAAAACAAACCCGCCACCTGTGTGAAAATATTCAGGTTGAATTTCTAAATCATGAATAAAAAATATGTAACATCATGAAGTAAGTTCATATGATACCATCCAGATATTTCTTTGACAGGGATTCCAATAAATAAAGCTGCCATTAGACCAAGGCATGTTGCAATCTGGATGAAAGCTCCATAGGTTCCCCGCACAAAAGCAGGAGAAACCTGCCATTTAAGAGAGTAACCACGTGAATAATCAAGTTAACCTTTAGCCTAGTCAATGAGACAGATGCAACAATTTAGTGATCAACATACCTCTGTCACGTACAGAGAGGCAATGGGAGGGCCCAGTCCCAAGCCAGTCCCAACAAACAACCTTCCTACAAGCATGCCAAACAAGTTGTTTGTAGCCGCACTGAAAATGCACCATTTTCCAATGAGAAATTAGTCCTAAGAATTTATATTGGAAAACATAAAAGTAAAAAACTGTCATTTGACCAAAGTGAAATGCGCATACTGACTGTAGTGAAATAATAGTAAGGAAATTTAAACTTATGGGGCCCTTAAATCAAAACTAAAGATCTTCTTGCTGCCCACTTGTAATCTAGAAATTTATAAAAATGGAGATATGCGCTGCCATGTTATTTAATTATTATAGACATTATATGCGTGAAATATATGAAAAAGGCTCGAGCTCTTTTTTAGAACCAACAAAAAGAACATGAAGATATCATAATGGGTAAAGAGGACATATGGAAACCATAAGATGGCAATGAGGTGCATTTATGCTATTACATTAGAGGACAAAAAATTGAAGTAATAAACCATTCTATGTTTCCACAGTAGTCCACAGATAAACCTTGAGAAAACAATTGAAACCTACAAATTGGTTGAATAAAGGGCAAAGAAAATTTCGCTTTATTCCATGAGAAAAACAAAATAAAACAAACAATATTCTATATGTACGGGAAGTGTAACCTCATAGAAGCACCAATTATCATTGGCAGAGCACACAACTGGAAAGTCCTACGTCGTCCCACCCCATCAGCAATCCAACCACTCAGTAGACATCCAATCAAGGCACCACCAAGACATATGCTCACCACCAGACCTTCATTTGAGAGGGGAAAAATCAATATGGGAAATTTACAATAGACAATGAAATTAAACACGGATTTAGGAATCTTCGTTGTCACCTTCTGCCATTGTATTTCCATGGAAACCAAGATCTACAGAAATGCTCTCGAGTGGTTCATTAACAACTCTGAATATAACGCAAAACATCAAAATATAAGTCTTCATTGGATTCTAGATTAAAAAGCAAACAATCCAAGAGAGTGCAACAAGAAGGAGAAACTAAGAAAGTACAAACCCGAGATGGTATCCAAAAAGGAATGAAGAAATGGTCGCCACAAGTACATGAGGTAAGGAAAGCTTCCATGAAGGATTTGAGGTTCCCTTATCCAATCCATTGTCTAAAATATCTATCAAGCATTAAAATAGCATAGTTAATAACCACCACGATAGAAGACCTAACACAATTTACAGTATAACACAAACCCAAGCCATGTTTTCTACTGCCATTTTCATAATCGCTTCCAGATGCAAATTATCTATAGTCAATAAGAGAGGCAATTGAACAGCATAGCTATTGTTTCTAACAAGATTAAATGAACTGCCAATTCTTCTGAATAATGAAATCTTCAAATGATTAGGCTAGAAAGATGGCATTGCAGAGGCTTTTACTTTTTATGTTAGGTATTTCACAACGAAATGGAATAAATACATGTCAGATAAATAAAAGAAACTGGAAATACATACTCCATGGCTGAATAAAGGGTGCATACCTAAGTTTTCTTCCACACTTTCCATGTTCGAATAATCTCTGGAAGGAGTACGCTTGTACATCGATGAATTTTCACGATGATGCCCCGCCCACATTAGCCAATATTTTACCTGTCTGCTTCCTGAAAATAATCGTAGCTCAAAAGTTAGAACGTAAAACTTTTAAGCGTATGTATTAAAAAAAAGTCGTGAACTAATATATCAAATGAAAAATCATAAACTAAGCTTAAATCGAACTTCAAGCATGTCCTGCATCCATAATTAAAAAAAAAAAAAAAAAAAAAAAAAAAAAACTCAAAAAAAAAAATTTAAAAAATTTAAAAAACAACACACAAAACAAAAAAAAAAAAAAAAAAAACAAAA
>Ga0123342_1003030_pt1 | contig 27411 bp, 19 predicted proteins | sample Turbeawhitnodule_FD_89960 | JGI IMG/M metagenome (GOLD analysis project Ga0123342, IMG submission 89960) | Root nodule microbial communities of legume samples collected from Mexico - Turtle bean Mexico white nodule | ecosystem: Host-associated > Plants > Roots > Nodule | place: Mexico: Nepantla...
CCCTAGATTCGTCCCACAAGATTAGGATTAAATTTTTTATTGATCACTGTCAGGGCTGAAAGGAATGTTCGTTCGTATGTGAAACTATTTGACTTTTTTCGTGGGTCAATACTCATCTGTTTGACCGGAAATTTGTCGCATTTTGTCCCGAATTCAGTGGAGATTCTTAAGTGGAATTTCAGGAAAAAACTATTTCGAGAGAATTTTTCAGAAATTTTCGCTCAAACCAAGGCTATCCTCTACGACAACTTGTGAAATTTTGCCCCATTTTCTGCAATTTTTATTCTACGTTCGTATTGCGCTGAAAAAATTCACACAAGTACTTTCATATGTTGTTTGCACCTAGGTAAGGAGGCACGTCCATAAACGAATCACAAAAAGAAGATACGGGAAAGAAAACCCAGAACGTTTTGTTTTCAGAAAACCAGTTTTGTTCACTCTCGGTCAGGGACATATTACTCCTTGGGTGTTTTGGTCTGAAATTTTTACCAGACATTCCTCACTGTGTCTATTGAGTTTTGGCTGCAATTTGAACCCCAGATTTGTCCCACAAAATTGACAATAAATTTTTTATTAATCACAGGCAGGGCCGAAATAAATGAAACACTAATTCAATTTATAAGTACTTGTGTATATAGTAAATATAGTACACTTGTATACAACATTAGTGTGGGAAGATAGACTTAGTTATGTTGATTGAATAATTAAGTATCTTGGAAATAACAAGTTAATATTTTGAAAGCATTTATGATTATAAGAAAAATTAAGCTCATTTCATGAAAATTAAATTAGTGACAATTGTTTTTTACACTACATGGTTTTTTCTTGCATATAGGTGGGATATTAGAGAAGTCAAAAGTACCCGTATTTTTAGATTAAGAAATTCAGATACCTTAAAAGTTTATTCTTAGGTTGTTTTCCCATTAATAAATATGCAACAAATTCAAGCAAGAAAAAATATGGAAAATCTCAATTTGGCTAATAGAAGTTTTAAAAATGCTCTAATTCCATTATTTATTCATCATCTACTCAATTTTTTCAACTATTACATTTCTTTTACCTTTTGAGACAATGATAAGATAATAAGAATTTCAACTTGCCAGAAATATCAAATTATTTTAGAAGTACATATAAATTAATTATTATATAATCATTTTATAAGCACAGGAATCATCATAATCAGTACTACAAAAGTTGGAGCCTTTGTTAAGCAAATCTAAAATCATTGGGCTGCTGTCAATTAATATAACTCAGGTGATAATGAGTGAGAAACTCTTCTAAATCAAAAATCTTGGAGATAATTACAAATCCATTCCATTCATGAAGTTAAAATCAAGTTCACAATTATACACATAAGGAGTTAAAATCCACAAGACGCAGATCAAGTTTCTTCAAGTTGTTAAAAAAAGCACACACCTAGGCCGAGTCTTCGTCATCTTCCTCAAAATCAGAGTATTCTTCATTTTGATCAGAATCTTTGTCACTTTCAGAATCACTCAGTATGTACGTCGTTTGCTTACGATTGGCTCTTTGAGGTCTAGCTCTTGCTGGGGGTTGTGCAACCTCAACCACTTCCTCTGAAGTGCCTGGAGAAGAGTTTGAACCAGCAGAACCACCAGAAAGGTCTTCACTTTCATCTTTGTCATCAGCAGCAATCCTGCCCAACACAGAACTGCTTTTCTTGTTGAATGGAGATGCCCTCATCTTCCTCACTTTCTTCTCAGGTGATATCCCTGTTTTCTCCATCATATCGGTTATAAGCTTTTGACCCAATAACTGAGATTGCTTGCCACCTACGTTTCTCTTCCTGGTAGCAGCAGGTGCCTTTTTAGCAGCAGCAGGTTTTCTCCCACCTTTCTTTTTTCCTGTGGCTGGCTGCATGATTTCATCCTCTTCGTCATCTTTAACATCATCATCACTAGCTGAATCATCCAACACTATGGTTGACTTCTTTTTTGCAGCAGGACCCCTTCTTTTTGGCACTGTCTTCCCAGCAGGCGCAGGAGGCTCTTCATTTTCCATGCCTGTGCAGGTTAGTAAGTGCTCACATCAATACTGCACGGGAATTAATTCGAAGATTCAGAATTTTCAGTGATGCTAAAATACTTACCTGTTGATTTATCACTAGATGGTGCAAAGTTATATGCAGCTAGCCGTTCTTGAAGTGATGCAATTTCATCTTCCCCAACCTGATAAAAAAAAAAAACAATTTGTGCTCAACAAAAACTTGCACCAAACTAGTTCTTGAAAAAAGATTTGGCAACTAGCATACCGTCTGGGTATACTCAGAACCTGCTCCTCTTCCTTGTGGTGGGTTAGTAGTAACTTGGGCAACATTCTCTGATAAGAGACAAATAGAAAAAAAGTTATACCATCAAAATTGGAATGCATGTAAATATTATTTCTTGCAGTAAAAAAATGTTATACATAATGGACCATTTTCAAAATTCTCTTCATTTAAAAAATAATCATATTAGTACACTTAACAATGCTAAATTTTTTTTTTGTTAAAGTAAATTGGTTTCTTTACTTATTTTCAAACCAATGAATTGCTGATTCAGACTTACCGACTTCCATTGAAGAACTATCATTCTCTGGCTCAACATTCTTGGCCTTCTTAGTATTTTTCCGCGGTTGTGGTGGCTTCTTAGCTGCTTTTGTTGCTCCTAAACCACGATTGGATGCCTTCTTAGTTGCTTGAGTTGATCTTTTTCGTTCTTCCTCAGCATCTTTGCTATCTATTTCCTGAAAACAGAAAAACATGATAATTAAAGGATAAGTAAACATTCTATAATTATTAATAAGTAAAGATTTAAATTAGCCAAATTTCCTACATCAAGTTTCTTCTCGAGCTCATCCAGATCCTTCAACCACATAGACTTTGATGGCGTTGCTTTCAAAATTTCGAACTCCTTTTCCTTTTCAGCTTTCTCTCCCAAAAGCTTCTGAACACTTTCGAAGGTCAAAGTCCGAATAGACATGGATAACAGATATTCATAGTCGCCTCGTTTTGCTGATTCAACACTTCCAGTTTCCTGTTCTGTAGAGTTGTTGTCATCTTCCTGCTCTTCTTCGTCATTTGCCCCAGCAACTACAGGTTCTGCAGATTTAACTTTCTTTGGCATGGGAGTGAAACCTTTCTGCTGCAGCTCTAACACCAAATCGGCATTCTTCCTGTTGCTCACAATAATTTCTCCACTCACAACCCCTAAAATAAACCTAACTTTGTTGTCCAACACTAACAAAAGTCGTTCAAGGTCGTTCAGTATAAAATTCTGCATGAATACCCAAATTGCATTTCAGTTCTCAATAGTAGAGTTTTTTTTTAAGATTTAGAGACCTTCCAATTACAAACACAACAAACTCACCTTTCTTCTTTCATAATAATCCAGCCGAAGTGGGAAGAACTCTTCCAGAACTGCACAAGAAATCAAATATAAAAAAATGTCTGTAAATTTATCTGTAATTCAGAAGTTCATGTAATAAAGGTACACACTTTGTTCTGGAGAGTCATATTTCTTAATTCTCCCTTCTGCATCAAATAGATGCATGTTGTTTGTGCTTAAAGAGGTGGTCAGTTTGAACTTTTTAAGCAGACCCTCTTGCATGATGCCCGTTATTTTGTCTAGCTTCATCCTGACTTCTATGTCTACAATAGCGTCATCACCGTTCTGTCGGAAATCCTGCATAAAGAAAATTTTCATAAGAAAAACTGAAAAAGGATAATAATTTATTGTGCATATATAGTAAGGAATATAGTAAGGGAGTGCTCAGGTTCAGGTTATTACATCAATTAAAGGATCCTTCACATTAGGAGAACCATCAGTTATAGATTCAAGGAACTGCTTGTAATCTTGGGTCCATTTACGGATTGGCAGCTCAGCGATTTTGAAAGTTTGTTCATCCATTTCTTCCACTAAGCCATTAACTACGTATCCACCTTCCTTGGGGCTTCTCTCAATTATTCCTCTGAATCCTTTGTACCATGGATTCATTGGCACCATCGTCTCCCCACTCAACAAACGCCTAATGTTGGCAATAATTTCCCTTGGATTATAATTGGGAATGAAGGAACTCCAGCCTGTCCCAATTCCCTCACTCCCATTGACAAGTACCAACGGTATAACCGGCATGTACCTGTGAGGTAGAACAAAAATAATTTGAGAAAACGCCGTACCCGTCACTGATCTTAAAGTAAAGGAAAGTCTTTCAGGAATAAAAAAAAAAAATACCAGCTGGGCTCAATTGACTTCCCATCCTCACTCAAGTATTCAAGAAGCTTGTCATCATCTTCATGGAAGATGCACCGAGTAATAGTGTTAAGTTCAGTGTAAATGTACCTGGCGCTGGCATGATCTTTGCCTCCCTGTTAAAAGAACAAATTACACTGTTAATTCATATGTTTCAGAGCACAAGAAGCACAGATGCTGATCTCCAAATTCAGATGTACAGATTCATCTTACCAGGTTACGAGTACCAAATTGACCATTTGGTTTAAGAAGATTGATGTTGTTGCTACCCACAAAATCTTGTGCCATGTTAATAATTGTGCTAGATAAACTTTGCTCACCGTGATGGTAAGCAGAGTGCTCAGACACGTAACCAATAAACTGGGCTACTTTTATTTCTTTGAACAATTTCTTCTTAAATGAGCAGAACAGAATCTTCCTCTGACCAGGCTTGAGGCCATCAACCATAGAGGGAATAGACCTTTGAAGATCCGCCCTAGAGAACAATATAAGCTCTTTGTTAACAAAATCCCTGTAGTTTATATATCTGGCTGTATGATCCCGAAATGTGCCAGGCTGCAAGAACAAAGTGGTAGATTTTTATTAGCAGATACTCCCCTAAATTAAACATCACACCTCAAGAAAAATTAATCCCAAGACTTCATATCTTTCAATAAAATGTACAACAATGTCTGATGGGAAAACCTTCTCACCTCAAAATTACGTATCCAAGTCTTCCTATCTTCAGCCTTTTTCTTACTGAATGCCATCTCAATTGCACTTCCATCTTGGTCATCGTCCCAAACAAAGTCCTTCTTATGCTTAACAAGATCTCCGAAGTACTCTCGCCCTTCCTGGGGAGTACTTGTACCCAAACCCTGTATGTAACAGAAAAAATTATACAAAGTAAACACTCTGACTGAAAATGGAATGAACTCTAAAGCTACTTTCAAGGTTCTCCATCCTTACAGCAACAAACCTTATAGTACTTTATCTTCCAACTATTTGCACTATTCCCCAACCTTTCTCTCCATGATTCATATTCAGGCATGGAATAAAACGATAATTTGTTACCATTTGAATGCATGGCCTGTAGAGACAGCAAATTCAAAATATGAAATGTATGACGTGATATAAATAGTATGTGACAGTATGATTTCTTTTTTCGTGAGTACAAAAAAACATACTAACCCTTATTATGGGAGTGGTAAACTCAACCATAAAAGTTGGAACTTTTAGCAGTGATGGCCAGAACGAATGAATGAAATTTATTAGTAACCCTTTGATGTGGGAACCGTCATGATCCTGAACCACCGGGAAAGTTGAACCATTATAATCTCCGTCAGAAAAATAGTCAAAGCAACACCACTGTAATATTTAAATACACCCACCTGATCAGCCATAATCATCAAATGACCATATCTCAAAGACCTCGCGTTTGTGTATTCTTTGTTTTGCTGCAGTCCAAGAATCTTCTTTATATTCTGAATTTCTTCATTATCCATAATCTGTTTACTGCTGGCTTCCCGTACATTGAGCAATTTACCCCTCAAAGGAAACACCCCATAATGGTCTCGACCCACAACAGAGAGGCCAGCCATCTGCATAAATAATAAAAAAATGTTACAACTCTTAATCCTTAATAACACGTATACGGGTTTGTGATTTGGGTAAAAAAAAAAAATGAACCCAGGTGTGTAAAGAAGAATCTTAAATGGATATTGATTGTCGGCTCACAACTACGTCTGAAGCAGGCTAATTAAAGAAATGTCGTACAACTGTTATTTCAAAGTAGAAATTATGTGTTCTTTGAGAGATCTTTGGCTTCTAAGTTTTCAAATTGAAGTTAATCATATTATTCAGGTTTGCAAAAATAACTTACAGCAAGGGCCTTAGCAGAATCTCCCTCGGTCAATATCAAGGTACACTTCTCTGAGTTCTTACCACCAGCATCATTGGCATCTTCTAGCTTCACAATTCCGCGAAGCCTCTGAGTCTTTGTCCCATCAGATTTTTTAAGATCTTTGCTTTGCTTAAAATCTGCCCACGATAGGAGAGTGTCCACTATACCAGAATTTGAAACTGCAAAACAGTGCAACATGTATGCGTAAGACACCAATTCTTACGGTTGGATTATGTAGATTTTTTAGAAAAACAAACCTTCCTTCAGCATTGACTCAGGAACGTCACATTTAGAACCAAAACTAGCCTGTCTAGTTGTGAGAGTTTCCTTAGTTTGAGAATCAAAGGCAGGATTGTCAATAAGCGCATTGACAAAAACCCACAAATGATTCTTCACGTTGTGAGCTTTCACACTGGCATCCTTTTTCTTCTTATTTACTTTAGCCATTACAAAGTTTGTAATCTGATTGGTGACATAATCAACATGAGTTCCGCCCTTGATTGTAGCAATGGAATTAACAAAGCTGACCTGTTAAAAACAAATTAGCAGTGTATGAGATAAAAGAGATAACATCAATGAACTACCAGGCAGCAGTAACTTTGCTTCAGAAGCTCACTAGTCACCTGTTGAAACTGGCCATCACTTAGACTCACGCAGATCTCCCACCTGTCACCTACTTTTGCATGAATCCTATAGACAACAACATAACCAAGTTAGCACAGCAAATACAGGAAAGGAAAAAAAAATACTGGCTTCTCAAACTGCACTTTACAGACCTTGGAAGTGGCACTGGTTTGGATTTCTCTGCTGATTTGAGGTAAAGATCAGCATAGTCACGGAATGATTTCATGCGGATCAACTGTCCATTAAGTTCAACCTTAACTGTCTTTCCAAGGCACCCAGCCATGTCTAACACCCTCTTTTTCATCAAAGCCACAACGTCTTCTTCAAGATGGTCCATTCTAAACTTTGCCAAGTCAGGCTTGAAGGTTACCTTGGTCCAGTTCTCACCAGCCTTGCATTTTGTTATCACCGGCTCAGACTTCTTCCCCATGTTGTTGGAGAAAACCTTTCAACCACAAAACAGAAAACCCCATCAGCAATACCCATAGAAATTACCATTTCCAGCTTCATACAGCAATTATCGAAAAACACTCAAACCAAAGAAAAATCACACATAAAACGCTAAATTCACAAAATTCAGAATTAAATATTAAAGTAGATAGATTTATTCGCAGAAACCAAAAATTTTCGGGCAATTCTCCCGCAATAAAGGCCAAAAATTGATAAAGAATGGTTAGCATTCCAATCCAACGAAGAACCCAACGACTCGCTACTTAAGCAACGTAATCACTCGAACTATTATTAAACAAAATTTTCTGAAAACCCTAGAACTGTTCAATTAAGGATGAGAGCCAGGAAATGGAGAGAAACTTGAAGGGCTGAGAAGAAGACCTGCTTATACTTCTTAAGGCGCTTTCCGTCAGCGGTTTCGATGACGAACTCGGTGGAGAATATGTTGGTGAGCTTGGCGCCGTAGCCATTGCGTCCGCCGGTGGTCTTCTTGACGTTGTCGTCGTAGTTGCTGCTGGTGAGCAGGTGGCCGAAGATGAGTTCGGGGACGTAGACTTTCTCCTCCTGGTGGATCTCGATGGGTACGCCATCGCCGTTGTTGAAGACGGAGACGGTGTTCTGCTCGGCGTCAATGGTGACCTTGAGGGCATCCATGGAGGGATCCCGCTGCTTGTTGTCGGCGGCGTTGACGAGGATCTCGTCGAAGATCTTGTAGAGGCCAGGGACGTAGGAGATAGGGCGTTGCACCATCTCGTCGTTCTCGTAGACCCAGAGCGTCTGCGTGTGCTTCTCGATGGACCCCACATAGGTGTCGGGTCGGAGCAGGATGTGTTCCAGCTGCGTCTTCTTCTGGTAGACTTCTTCGATGGTCTTCCCCGCTGCGGCGGCCACATTGGCGGCGCTGCTGCTCTGGAGGGGGCGCTTCGTCTGGGGCTCCATGACACGGAGGAAGTGTCTAGAGAGAGAGAAAGAGAAGGTTGAAGCGGATTGAAAGAGAGTGCGATTTTGCAAATGTTTTCACTATGGAGGAAGAGGATTTTATGCGCAACTTCTGACAACGGTCGAATAGCTTTGAATTTCAAATCTTCGGAGCTTTGAATTTGAGCGGGATTTTGACCCCTTCCTAAGCTTTACCTTTCTACACCCCCACTTTTTTAACCCATTTCTGAACATGCATTCTCATAATTTGATAAAATGACCAATTTACCCCGTCCATTTCTTTCTCTCTATATCAAATCAATATTTTTGTCACAACTGTTTGGTGTTGTTGTTGCACCATTACCTGCACTGTTTGGATTCGAGTGATTATTGTTCATGCGGATTGAAAAACAAAGAAAGTTTAGGTTTGGATCAAGGGGTTTGCAGTGATTAAGGAAAGTGGAAAGGCAAAGAAAGTAAAGAAGTAATCTTTGCTGGTTTGTGAAGACTTGTAGAGAAAGTTTACATTTTATCATCCTACCATTTGCCACTTATCATATCATTGCGTCATAACAGTAAACAAATGTGTGAAGTTATATTTTTATCAATTAAAAAAATATATAATTTCAATCACATCTCTTACAAACTTTTATAAATTTTCCTTACATTTTTCACTCTATCCAAACACTTTAATTTTCTTTACACTTCTCTTTCAAATTATCTCAAATCTATTCTCTCATTTTCACTCCCTAATTCAAATAAAGCATTCAAAAGAAAAGAATGAGAGTGTTATAGTTAGAAGAATAAGAAGAGCCAAAAAAAAATCTCGTTTAGAAAAGCTCATTTTAGAGTACATTTTATGTATTCTAACAAACTTGTTTTCTAAAAAATGCATTCTAGAAAATATTATATACATTTAAAGAAAAACTAGCTATGTTAATATACAAATTTTAACTTACCTTTCTTTCTTTATATACACACTAAATACAACCTAAGGCATTTTACTTCAACTTTAGTAATTCATATTTGCATTTTTTTTATTTATCATTTTTGTTTCCATTTAGTGACTATGTGCCAATTCAAAATCTTGTTCTTTTTAAAAAAAAAACAACATTCGTATTAGTCATAACTTATTCTTATTATTTGTTAAGCAAAGTTTTTTTTATTCTTTTTTTTTCATCCTTCTAGTTATGTAAGATTATTTTGATTTACTTCATCGTAAAGAAAATTAAACTATACAATTAAGGATATTGTTATGATTCCTCCAACATATAACATTTTTCATTTAATTTTAGGTTTAATTATTTTTTGTCATTATTTTAAGGATTAAAAGTCATTTGGTGTATTGATTTTTTAAAAGTTCCTAATGGTCTAAACTTGTTTTAGAATGATTCAATTTGATATTTTTGTCAAATTGACTTCAATAACATGAGATAGTGGTACAAATGACACTTAATTTGAAATTGACGCAAAATGGAGTGAGATGTGTCCATTTTATGTTGGTACTATTTGCATTTCTTAACCTCTCTTTTTCACAATCTTGAAGAATTGATTTCTCACATGTGCATGTTATTAAATCACAATTTTTTTATCCATCATTTTGAATCTTTTGTCCCAATTTCATGCACCCCTTTCACATTGCTTGTAATTTCCCTCACCTTCCATGATTGAGATTTAGGGTTTCACTCTATGTTCTAAATTAATTGTAATGAAAAACTTTAATTTATCATTGAAAATAATTCATGATGTTTGTACCTTTGATTTGATAAGTAATGTGTGTGAAAGATGTTTCAAACTAAGTAGATTGTGTGAAATATCCTCAGTCACCGAAGAACTACAATAACTAACCATTAATATAAAATGTTGGTTTTGCTAGAAATTGATAGGTTAATGAAATTTATTAAATAGATATGCAGATTAAAAATATGTGTTTTGTTTATAAATATATATTTTGTATGAATATCAAAATAGTCACATGAAATGCTCTCAAATTTTATAAACAAATTTGGATATTCCATTGTGAAACTTACCTTTATTTTCATTAGTGTAATGATCGCATTAATAAATTATGATCCCCTGAATAAACTATGTGATAGCAAATGACATTTCAAAGAGAGATAGGAGAGTAAAGTTTAAAATATGAAGTATATTTTTCAGTGATTGGAGAATTTATATTATAATAAAATATTATTCTGAATATTTTAGTGGGATCAATTCATAGGAATTTTATTTTAGACAAATCTCAATTGAAATGAAGAACTTTTTTATTATGTTTCATATTTGATAATATCTTCTTTAAGATTTTGTATTTATTGATTTTTTTAAAAATATTTAAGTTTATTGTTTTAAAAATAATATAGTCAATTAATACAAATGAAAATAGAAATAGTGTTTAACAATGCAAATGGGGTGACGAGTCGTGCGGGTTGGTCCGCGACCCGCAGTAAAAACTATGAGGTGGGCTGACGTTTTCAACCCGCATCAGCCTATCCCGCATAACTTGCAGCCCACGCGGGTCAACGGCAGGGCGGGACAGACTGGCTTGTTAGCCCGCAAAAATAAAAAATAAAAAATAAAAAAATTAATTAACTTGACAACAATGGTCTGGTGGAAGAGTGACAATTTTGAGTGAAAGAAAATTAGGTTTTCACTCAAAAGACAACACAATTACGTTGTTCAAAAAAACACACACAACACACGACACACCCTCCTTTGCATTGTCACCGCTCGCTCCACTTGCGACTTCGCCTGCAACTGTCGCGCACTACTACCGCTCCGCTGCTGCACACCGCTACTACCTCCACTCCTCTTCTATGTTAAAAAAAAAAACAGCGGACCAACCCGCATGCGGAACGGATCATGAAAACTAGCCCGCATTTTACGGGTCGGGCGAGCCGGCCCACTTTAGCACCCTAGTCTACATCCCTAAATATTTTTTCATTTGTCCAAATACATGTGAAATGAACGATTGTTACAAACTAGCTTCAAGACTTGCAAACTAAGTTTTGTATATATTTTGGTTGTTAACTCTCTTTAGTTTAACACTTTGGCACTTTGTTTTATAGCTGAATAGTGGTGACAAGGTGGGCCTTGGATCGCATTTCAACCCTTCAGTCCACTTTGACTCGTCTGGCTTAGCTTACCAAACTAGCATACTACTTTGTTAGCCTTTTTTTTAAATTAAAATAAAAATAGTTTTAAATATTTTTTTATTATATTAACATGTGACATTAATAATAAGATGCTCAAAATTACGTTTTTTCTTAGAATAAAGTAATACGAAAATTTGTTGAAGGATATTTTAATTAATTTCACTATTTTACATGGACCCAAAAGAATAATTTACCTTCTTAAGTGTATAATACTTATTTGGTTTCATATTAGATGCAATCAAACATGAATTCATATTTCACATCTAAACTCAAACTACTTTGAGAAATCATGCATTTTCAATAATAAATCATCAATTCAATCACTCGTTGGAACAAATTCCTAACCTTCTATAAGCAAATATAATTCAAAAGTAACACTTGGATCAAATTCCTTCCATGCATGTACTTTATGAGTTCCTTTAAATTGAACTTGTATAATATCAACTTACTAACGATTTCAACCATGTTTTGTGATGAAAATGTAAAAGGAAAATTGAAATTTACAAGAATGAACAACAGTTGAGAATATGTTTCATCTTCTTGCAATTATAGAGAAAATACAGACTCAAGGGATTGCAAAAATCTCAATTACTACATATTTTAGTAAAGGTAGAACAGAAAGAAACCATGTTTAGGCAACAGGGAACACTATGACTTGATCAATAACAGGGCCACAAAGAGAACCATAATCATCACTTCTGGTATGATAGAAGGAGCTGTAGAAAGTGAGTCTTGTTCTCTTTGCAATAGCTTTGAACTTGAAACTCACAGTCCTGAATGTGCCCTTTCCTTCAGATTTGAAGGGAACTTTGAAGGTATCTTTAGCAGCAAATGCTTCAACCATCATGGATCCATTGCACCCATTTTTGGCATCTCCAACTGAAAATGTGATGTTGTAGACTTTGTTGGTATCTGTTCTGATGACTTGGGCAATGGCACTTTCCCTGCCTGCCACAAGCTCCACTGCCCCCAGCCCAAATGGGACATTGAAATGCTTTGAATCAATGAACTTCACAGCCTTGAGGGACTCAATGATCCAACCAGGAAGTGGGGAGAACCCATCTTGTTGTTGAGGAGGGAGCAGAACACCGTTGGTAGAGTTGAAAATGGGGAATGGACCCTCCTCAAAGCCAGGATTTTTCACCAAGTTAACTGAAAGATACAGTGTAATGGTTTCATCAGAAAATGCCAGTTCTATGGTACACATTCTCATATGAGGCTTAGTAAAATCAGATACTTCATATTCCACATCAAAATAATAGTAACTATATTTTCACACCCCCATTATGTAAATTGAGTTTCTCTCTCTTCCTAGTTACCACAAAAGATGAGGGTGCAAAGGTAAAGAGGAAAAAAACTAGATTTGGGGAAAACACTTTTGTGTCTAATAATGTGCTATCAGGCTCCACCCATGTGCCTAGCCAAGTGAAAGATCCAATTTTCATATATTCTATAAATGTGACTAACTGTTCATTTTTTGACAAAACATGGACCTACACACTGAAAATGTGATGGCATCATGAGAGACAGAAGAGCATGGAAGTACTAGTCATTCAGAAACTCAGAAAATGGATTCTTACAACTTTCAGATGTGTCAAAACCGCAGAAAGATCTATATTGCATATGGATTTGAAGTTGTAACATGTATTCAAAGACAAAAAGGAGTATGTTTCATAGTAGGCATTTGATCAAATTAAAATGTTAGATTCCAAGAGTAAAGTAGCATAGCATGGCCTGTGTTTCATTACCTCTAGTAGGCATTGGAGGGTAGAACTCCCTGATAGCAATGGCATCCAAAAGTGGCCCACAAGCTGGATCTTCTTGAACTCCAGGGTTGTGGAAAGTCACTTTGACAACATTAGAAGTGGCCTTAAACCCCCAAGCAATAACATCACCATTGAGGTTATAAAGGGTCTGCAACGGAACATCACCAGTCTGTGGAGGCACAGAGATTCGCAATACTTCATCTTGTGCACAAGTCCTTGAGGCCCCAAGAATCAGAGCATAGAGTTGACCCTGTTTGACCTTGATAGTTTGGGAGATCGAGGCCTCATTGCCAAGTCTCACAGCATGAATTCCATGAGTAACAGGGAAGAACATGCCACCAGGTTGGGGTCCCCCAGAGACATACTCAATCAGACCACTGATCTCCCATTTGGGCAAAGCAAATTTCCCAACCAGCTTTGTTTTCTTCAGGTATTTGGGGTTCGGCTGCTCCTCAAAGTTCCCATTTTGAAGGTAAGCTATGGAGTTCAAAATTACAAAGAAAAAAAAAAAACCACAGCTTCAGAATCAGTGTTACCAAGTGCACATTGTCAGATCCATGTTTAAAATGAGACAGTGGTGAGATAGTACATTCATAAACTTGGTCATGTGTTTCTACTACAGACAGTTTCTCAGAGGGGCTAAATCACAACATTATGGACAGATCTTAAGGCTACCCTTTAAAAATGTTCAACCAAGTAACCCACAGAGACATTCCATCAAGCAAATCAGAGTAAAAGTGGACAATGCAGAACAAGTGTTTGAAGTAAAACATAGACAAAGTGAGCATAAACTCAAGCTAAACAAGAAACATATAAAGTGCTTTTTGTGTTTCCTTTTCACATTCCTATGTATGAAAAAATGAAAGGGTGTGAGATGTTAGCAAAATACCTTCTGGTACTCTGGGCTCAAGGGCAGCAAAAGCCGAAGCAGCACATAGCAAAGCCAAAAGGAGCAGTGAAGAGAGAGTAGGTGCCATTTTCAGTGGAAAAGTGAGGGTAGAAGAAGACAAGTGTGTTGCTCAGAAAGAGCTGGTGTGAAGGTGAAGTGGATGAAGCTTCACTTGGTTTTATAATGGAAGGAGAAAAATAGATGGTACTTAGCAAAAATCACGTAGAAAAGTGCATTAGGGGGGAACACACACATGATTTGTCTTTAAAGTTTTGATTTTTTTTTCTCCACCCGGTTTTTTCTCCACAATTCATGCTGTGGACACCTTTGATTTGATGTTCAAATTTCTCTTAGATAGAGAGCAGAAAAAAAATGTGTTACTTAATACAAAGTTTCTCTTTTTTTCTCTCCAATTAAAAACAAAATAATGTAAAACATATAGTGTTTCATTAACAAATTTGTTCCATGTTATGATGTCGGTGATCATATGTTTTTTTTAATAAGTTTTCAGTTTCAATCTGAGATGAGAATCCAAAATTGTTTGAGTAACTTCTAGATATGTTTTTTTTATTCTTCCTTGGTTTTGCAAGTGAATTAATTATTATTTTATTATCATTATTGATTTATTGTTTTGTGATGCAGTGATGTGTTTGGTTTTTCCTTATAAACTATTAAGTTGTGATTTGGATAAAAATATAAAAAATAACTTGTCCAAAAAATTTAGCATGATTATCTATTTATCCTATTTAAATTCTAAGTAATAAATTATGACATTCAATACTCTTTTTTATATATATATTGAGTTAGGTGAGTAGGTAGTTGTAAATTCTTTAATATGAGTTTAATTGTTACACCAAAAAAAAATCCTCTTTTATTATATCAGGGTTTAACTGTGTTGTTTTATAACTCATTTTTTAATTTTTAATTTTTAATTTTCCTCAATTAAATCATATTTGTGTTAATAATTCTTATTTAGATAAGGCTTTGTTTGTTGTATTATTAGTTTCTTTGACTGATTGGTGTATTATTAGTTGGTGAATATAATAAGTGACATTTACATAATTAAACTTGTAATTATCATGTGTTAATAATCATTTGGTAAATTTATATGCATTTTCTGAAATATTAATAATTAATTTATAATGCAGTTGTTAATGGTCAAATCCCAAACCAAAAATGTCAAAGCAATCAACTTTATAATTTACTTTGGTTCACATTAGGGCAACGAAAGATGTAATTATTATTTTTTATATATAAATTGGTATATACAGATTAAAAATGTATTTTTTAAAATAAAAATGGTAATTAAATAAATATTAGATAAAAATGAAAATCTATAATATTTATTTAAAAGAAAAATGTTTCAGGAAAATTACTTATAAAATAATCTGTCTCACTTTTATATTCGTTTGAGAAAAATATTGTATTTAAACGAAAATATAAGAAAAAAATTATGAAAAAAAGAAAAAAAATGAAAAGTAGCTTTCATTTCATATTATTTAAATTTAAAAATTTATAAGATAAAATCTAGGTCAAGATAGGTTCATGTTCTATTGCTCTCTTTGGGCCACGTGTTTCTTACTTTATAAGTGGGCCCATTTCTAGGTTTTGCTCTTGCCGCCAAGTGTTAATAAATTAAAAATTATATATATTATCAAAAATTAAATCTGTAACTACATTTTTCTTACATTAAAATGTATACAATGTTATAATTTTTTTATATATAATCATTTCAAAAATTAAAATAATATAATTCAAAAAATATACATAATTTTGTAAAAATAATATTAAAATATTATAAAACCACTATTTTTAAAAAGAAAAGCATTTTAAAAATTAAATAAAAAATTATACAATTACTTATGTTATTAAAGAAATAAATATTTTTTTATAATTAAAAGAAAAAATATCTAATTGGCGCAAAAAAAATTAACAAATGGTATATTCCTTGTATAATGATATAGATTTTTATCTACTAAATTATACTTAAATGTGGACTTTATCTATATAAAGTCTGAATTAAATTTTATTTTTATCTTTCAAATCCAAAATTAGTTTTCACTTTTATAATTAAAAAAATTGTTTTGGCTGTTTGTCGATTTTATTTTATGTAAATATTATTAAAATTAAATATTTGTAAATAAAAAGATATATATTAAAATATCTACAAGGGACCACATGCATTTTGTAATTGTGTTTATTAAAATATTGAGTAGGTGATGCTTAATTACTATCATTCACTTTTTGTTCTTTCACTATCTAAATAAACAGTGTTATTATTTAGAAAGTAGATATCACCACTTACTTTTCAACTAATTTTTATAAGGTATTTAATTTAACTTTTTCCCTTATATAGATAATATGTTAATGTTGTCTTAAAATACATATTAGTTATTTAGTTATCAATTTTTGGTTGTTGATTTCGGATTCTTTTTGTTAATCATGTCTATATAAAAGAAATTACAATATGAAATGTTTAAATAGTGTTTTCTTTCTTAATCTAGTTTCACCCCAAAAAAATCTATCAATTATGTGATGTGATATAAAAAAGAAAAATAAATATAAAAAGATAAACATCAAATTAGATTTATGCTAGAAAATAAATAAAAGTAACTCGAAGGAATTAAACAAAACGGTAATTAAAAAAATATAATTATTATGAAAATATTTAAACTAGCAAAAGAGGAGTTCAACCATTAAAGTAGTTAAAATAAGTTTTTTTTTTTTCAATCAAGAATTGAATATTAATATATAAGATATCACCTCAATACATAAGAGTTTGAACAAATTACTCTCAATCCCAAAAGGTAGAATAAGTTACGCATACTTCTAGCACCTTCCATTTTTCCAATTGGGTTACCATTCACTCTATCAACTCCAAAATTAGCTTTTTTTGTTCTAAGATATCTTAAATTTCATATCCTCACATCTACTACGAGCAACATGACTCAGACATCCTCGAACAACATCGTTAATATTAGCTTTAATCATCTCTCATAAGACATATTCTAAATAATTTGAAAAGATCTCAATTCTTTCCAAAATCTGGTTTGGATATAAAAATAAGTTTATAATAGAAAAGTCAATAATATTATTATTTATAATTATTTTTAAAATAATAACCTGATAATTTGATGTATTAATAAATAGTGTAGATGGTGATGATAGAAATTGATGATAGAAATTGATGAGTTAATATGTAGTTATGCATCTAAACACATGACATTACCATTTTGGCTTATATTGTAGTTAATATATCTTAATTAAGATGCTTAAACCACATCAAGGGAACAAGAACTCTAATTAACCATATCCACATCCACATAATTGGATTTATAGCCTAGAAAGTTAAGAACCAATTTTGAGTGAATAACAGAAAAATGGAAGAAAAAACATGAGCATGTGACACTGGTTCTGCATATTAGGATAATGTTAATATATATATATATATATACATATATATATATATATATATATAAATGAAAAATCAATTTACTTGCTATTTTCATTATTCATATTTCCAAAATCTAATATGAAGAATATTAATAATTAGATTAAAAATAATAACATATAAGGACAAGGAGGAAATCATTTAGATTTATTTATTTAAAAATATTTTTTTTTTGGAATAACTTAGTTTTTCTCCTCTCTAAAATGTAATTAGTATGTTATATTTATCTAACAAATACATGAGGAATATGTAATAAATTATTTTTAAACCAACCAATCATTTTAAGATAATTGTTATAAAATATAAAAGAATTATATCATAAATATTTTAATATATCTTTAGTATGATTAAGTCACGTGTTCTGATCATTCTCTTTGAAGGAGACAAGTCACGTGGTTTCCATCTCATATCCGAAAGAAAGAGAGATTTTCCATAATATTACTAAAATATGCTTCTTATTTATTTTCTAAATTATGTAACTTTGAATTCTGCTTTTACTTTTTATTTTTTATATAAAAAATAAAACTCCTTAACTAGTGCCGGAAGAAATAATACTTCTTAATTTGTCTAGTGATAAATTCATTAAAGTTTCAATGAAGAATGATATGTTGGATTTTAACGTAATTATATTTTTTAGTATTAATATTCATAATAGTAAAGTTCTTCATCCTCTTCCGGTTAAATGAGAGTTTCTTTCACCTGGCTAGGTTAAAATTAACACTGACGGGACTACTACGGGTATTTTGATCTTGCTATTTGTGGATATTTTTTCCATGAGAGTATGAGGGAGTTTCTTGAAGTTCAGACTGCTATGGTTGTTGAGTTTTATGGAGTTATACATGCTATGGAGGAAACTCAAAAGATGAGACTTATTAATGTTTGGCTTGAATGTGATATGCCTTGGTTTATGTTGCGTTTACTGCTATAACTAATGTTCCGTAGATGCTACGTAATTGATGAAATACTTGTCTTAATTACCGTGGGAAAATCAGGTTTAGGGTGCTCATATTTTTCGTGAAGAAAATGCATGTGCTGATAAGTTGACTAATTTAGGATTTATTCATAGAGAACCATTTCATTGGTATAATAGACTTCCATCTAGTCTGTTTTATGAATAGGTATAGTCTACATATGTATCATTTTTGTTAGCATGAGTTTTGGTCTAGTTCCCCCATAATTTTTGTATTTTATTTCTTTTTTTAATAATATTTTTTCATGTTATGGTAGATGATTGTTGTTACTTGAGGTGTCAATCTAGCTGAGATGTCAAGTTGCATAATGATACCTAATATGAAAGCTTCTATATAAAAATATAAATAAATAAAACTATCATATTTTAAAATGAAAACTAACTAATGCATACAAATATAAATATCAAGTTCAATAAATGACATACCTCTTATGGAAGATCCATGTTAAGTATGGTGTAACATAAACTAATATTTGATCTAATTTAAGACTTCTATCAACAATGAACATAAGAGTCAATTATTAGAGTGAATTCATTATAACTCAAATTGCACATCTACACATGTCACTTGCAAAAAAAATTCTTTATTTTCTCACCACTTGATATCTTAGTCTACACACATGCACACACATCAATCATATAATTCATACTTAGTCACAACATCATTCACGAACAATCCACTTCCAACTATTAAAGGGAAACATGTAAAATAAACTCATAATTTCATTACAACAATTTAAAATGAATATCAAAGTTATTTAAATAAAATAAACCCATAATATTTAACATAATCTTCATATTGGATATCATGGTCTCTTATTTCATTATATTGCATCACAATTCAAAAACAACTAATAAAACATTAATCAATCATTCAACAACTTCACTTAAAAATAATAAGTCATACCGAGCTTCATTAATCCAATTGATCTCAAATATAACTCATCAGAAAATTAAGAGGACAAAATAAAAATATTATGAAAACTTCAATTTAAAAAAAAATATGTATTTAGCTTAAATGTTCAAAAATCACAATAAATTCAACCACAATTGAGAACCTTACCTTTGCTCGCTAAAATAGCACATAATTGGAGTTTTAGATCTCTTTTCTAATTGATTCCAAAGACAATAGAAAGTTAACATCCAAACTACAACTTTTATGAAGACCACTAAGCCTAACTCTAAAATACTTGATCCACTTAATGCTTACAAATACTAAACAAATTTAAGAAAAGATTTCATCCATTTGATTTTAGGTCTGAATTCCCTAAGGGAATTTTGGTCCAAGAGTAATGTTTTCTGCATGAAATGGGTTGGGTGGAATTTCTATTTGTTGAGCAAAATTATGCAATGCTTATCATTATGTAGAATTTCAAAAACCAATTCCAAACTTCAAGCAAAACACATTGCTAATAAGTTGCAAATTCTTGACTTTAACTACCAACAATCTTATTTCCACCTTCACATCAACCTAACCAATTTTTACCAAATAAAACCAATTGTTCAATTATAAGCTAATTTAAGAATATAAAGGAAATTCATAGTTTATCATCCAATCTTAATCACTCCTAGTTTTCTCAACCAAAATTTAAACTATCCATCTTCAAGTATTCTCTAAACAACTACTAAAATAAAGTAATTGTACAAAGCTACCTAAAATGTTACTTCCGATTGTATATTAGCATAACCACAATTAACCATACTAAACCCAATCATATAATCCTAGCAAAACAATAAGTTTTCAAGATGATGCAATCACGCCCAATTTGAGTTGTCACAATCTAACATTCATCACGATCTAATATCATTATTAAGTCATAACTCGCATCCAAAAAATAATTATTTTCAATACACAAGCATAATTTTTCAATCAATTTAACAAGGGTAAAAAAAATAATTCAAAGTATCTCATAAAAATTTCCCCGAAACCCTAATCTTCCACATATCTTCCAAGTTTAAACTTAACTTAAGGATGAACTTCAATAATCATGCACCAAATTAAACATTTACCTTGGAATCATTTAAAAATATTAATAATAATATATTCTCTTGCCTGAAAGTGTAGTTACTTCAACAAAACTCCAATAGTCCTTGATGAACACAGGAAGTTCAAACCTTCATATAAAAACTAGTAATCAAACTAAAGATATTACTACGACCTTAAAGTAGGAGAGATTAATATTTTCCTATTAGACTACACATGCAAACACACAACTTAGGATGAAAATTTTCTTTCTTGTTAACAACTTAAGGAAAAAGGCTAAAGAAGACCGTACTTTAAACAAAACTATGATTGGATGGACATGTTCTATTATATGTTAACTTCACTATGGTAGGTTTGAATTTTGAAAAATATGAATGAATAACTAAAAAATATAGGGAAAAATTATTTTAAAAAGATGGTGATTTTTATAAATGAAGTTTGAATAATCACCATTTCTATTGAATTAAAAAAATAAAATATTTAGGTTTCATCTTATTTTAAGTAGGCACACTCATAAATAAATTAATTTAATTTTTATAAAATAAGTCAATCCCAAACCAAATTCAAGAAAGATTCAACTCTTTTATAAAGTCTTAATTTTGAGAAAATTTTTAAGAAAAATCTATGAAGCAATAATTGAAAAGAACAACTATCATTTTAAACATTATAAATAGAATATAGTAGACACCATATAAAGGAAGAAATACATTTCTAAAACACACATTACTTCAAAAATGTCATGACATTATTATGACTATCAATAAAATGACTTGTTTTATAATGTATCTTTTCAACTTTCTATCTTTTCTCTCTTTTTAGTTAAAGTTCTTTTTTTTTTTCCTTTAATTTTCCTCACCATTACTACTCACTTTTATCAATTATATTACATGAAGTATTTCCTAAAAAAATTGTTTTGTTTAATATATAAAGTGGAATGTTTTCATTTTATAAGGTTAAAAAAAGGATTGTTTTATATCTATATATTTATTTGGAAATCAAATTATTTGTATTGATATAAGTTTAATAATCATTTGCTTAAATTCAAATATATTTATATATTTTAAAAATATGTTTTATAAGTAAAAATTAAAATCATAAATTCAAAGCATCAATACTCTATCCAGTCATTATGGAGATCCATTCTTCACCAAAAACATAATCTAGACAATATAAAATTTAATTTAAACACATAAAGGATAATATATGTTGATTTTCAAATATCAAACTCTACATACCACAAAAATTTCTTCATAATTAAACTATCCAATGAGAAAAATAAAATAATTATAAAAAAGGGATAAAATCAATAACAAAATTTAGGGTTTAGAGTTTTAGAAAAATTAAATTATAAACTAAGTAAAAAATCAACATATAATCTCCATTTAATTTTTTTTTAATTTTTATTTCACTAAAAAAATTATTAAATAGAAATTAATTTTAAAGAAAATAAATAAATAGTTGTTATATTGATTAAATTAGAAATCGTTTTAGATACTAAAAAAATTGTGCTTTCTAAATTGATTTTTATTATTGTTAAATAAATTTTAAATTAATATTTAATTAGCTATCAAAATTTTAATTATTAATTATTTATTTTTTAAATTTGATCTCTAATTTAATCAATATAAATAATTAGTTTTTTTTAAAATTATTTTTATTTAGTGTTTATTTTTAAATTCAGTTATTGAAAAAATATTTAATCAAAAGTATTGATATTCATTGCAGCATTTTCGTATTATTTTATTTTTCATAATGGTATTTGTAGATGAAATAATTGGATAGGGTTGGTCCCATCATGTGATTCAATTCTGACACAACATGGAAGGTTTTGGAAAGGATGACCTAATTTTAAATGCAGTGGGTTTTGGGCCCACTTTCTATATTTCTATTTCTAACCATTGTTTTATTTTATTGAAAACCTACTTCTAATACAACTTGATAGCTACTTCTTTCCAATATTTTGTTTGTATCGAGAAATGAATTTGAGAAGTAAAGAATATTAAAAAAATAAAAAATTAATTTGAATAAAGATAAACAAAGTAAAATTTGAAAAGAAGTAAAAATTTATAAATATTTTTGAGTGATGTGATAGATGTGATTTAATTGATAAAAATTTAAAATATTATTATTATTTATTTAAAAAGTAATCAGAAATATATAATTTATTTATTTGTGTATTTTAGTTATTTATAAGTAAAATATTATGTTAGAAATTTGTTTTGTTTTAATTAAAAAAAGTTTAACATTCATAATTATAAAAAAAATTAAAAATGTAATAATATTCATAATTAATTGGAAAAAATTGAGTCTAAAGAGTTAAAATCGGTAAAAAGAAGCAATAAACTAAAAAGTCAGAGGTTAACGAAAATTGAAGAAGATGCTTGGACAATTAACATGGAAAGTTTAAATTAGTTTTGGGCTTCTTCTTCCTGCACCCCACGTTTTTCTTCCTGCACCCCCACAATATTAAATATTCCAACATTAACCTTGACCTATAATTTCAAAAAGGGCTACCGAATATCGGGATCTGGTAATATATTCTGGATTCATGAATCTGGAATTGATTAAATTGTGTTTTTTGGATGATGGAATGTTCTGGAAGGTAAAAGGTCATAAATTGTTGTTTTCTGGAGTGCTGAATCTGGAAGTCTAAATTGCATTATGGATTGGTGGATCCGGAATTGTTTTTTTGTGTTATGGATTCTTGAATCCGGAATGCATCACTTGCTTTATGGATTTATGAATCCGAAATTGTTTTTTTGTGTTATGGATTCCTGAATCCATAATGATCTTTTTGAATTATGGATGGTTGAATCCAGAATAATGTTTTTGACTTCTGGATTCATGGATTCGAAATGCAATGATTTTGTTTCATTTTTTTTATTTGTAGAAGCATGGACAGTATTGATGAATTTGAACAAGAATTATATGATGGAGTTGATGTGTGGGATGATGATGATATTGAGAAGTCATTATCCATGTTCTTCATGTTTTTTCTAACAGAGACTGTGGGACGTAGACGATCACTTTGTGAACCTCCTCCCCTAGTCTTCACTGTTCAATTACACCATTCAAGTTAAACCAAATTACAAACTAATGAATAAGATGTTGAACCAATACAAACAAAAAACAGCAAATATAAAATTCTATTGAAACCAAAAGAGAAAAAAAAAAGCATTGTATCATTTCTACTAAATAAATATAAATAAACTATTGAACAAAAAAAATATTAAAAGAAGAAAAAAAGAAGATCATTGCAAATCATATTTGAAGATAGAAAAAATCTTTTGATGAAGTTTTATATGTTGAAGAAAGGATGACCATAAAAACACAAATTTGAATCCACAAATTTGGAAGCTTCCCAGATCCATAAATTTGGAACCTTTCCAGATCCACAAATTTCGAATCTTCCTGGAACCACAAATCTGGGATTTTACCGAAAGCAAAAATTCGAGATTTTACCATATTTTGTGGTCCAAAATTCCATCGGATTCTATAATCTGGAATAGAAGAAAACACTTACCGAAACAAAAATTCATAAAAAAAATGGATGTGCAGATGCGAAAGCAAAGAAATTTACTTACATTTGTCAAGAGCATTCTAAATCACCAACAAAAAATGAGATTGAAGGAGAAAGATTTGGAGGTGTCGCACTGCTGCTAGAACATGAAAGTGTGCTGCTGCAGGAACACGAAAGACCCGGCTGCGCAAGAGAGCATCCTTGCCTGCACCTCTTTAGGGTATTTTTAGGTTAAGGATATTTCTGAAATTTTAAAAACTAATAAGGGCGATTTAGTCCTTTCATAAGAGTGTGGAGGTGCAGGAAGAAATATGTGGGGGTGCAGGAAGAAACTGCCTTAGTTTTGTGGACTGTTTTTTTTTGGAACTAAGGCCCACACAATTAATTACATTTGTTGATATAAATTTTTTCTGTAATTAATTTTTAACTTGATGAATAACACAATGAGGTAACCTTTTCAAGAGTTAAGAGTTCTCAAAATATTTTTCTCAACATAAAAGAAATTTATAGTAATTCTGTACTAATTTGAAATTTGTATTTTTTAATACTATTTTATTTTTATTATATTATATTATCAACTATATTATTTATATAATCAATTCCATATTATAAACTTAATTTTATAATATATAATTATTATACGTTATAAACTTAATATACAATTGATTATGCAAATAAGTTAAGATTGTTCAAAATGTCATATGCAAATGTCTACCCATGATAATATCTTATATACTAGTGTATAACTTTAAATTTAAAATATTCTTTATTTTGGGTTTGTGTTTGCTTCTATTAACACCTTAGTATAGAACCAGAACCAAATGAAGGCAATTGCTTCCTGCACCATATTACTGCACCGATTTCAGCGGAAAAAACGAAATTCCCCTTAAATTTTTTTTCCAACGGATATTTTTTTCTGGAACGAAATTTTATATTACGGATTTTTTTCTAGAATGGATTTTTTATTTTTGTTTCCGGATTTTCATTTCTGAAACACAATTATTTCTTTTTCGGATTTTTTTTTCTAGAATGTATTATTTTTCAATTCCAAATTCTTTTGTCCGAAATAGAATTTTAATTTTTGTTTCCGGATTTTTATTTCCGAAACTCAATAATTACTTCCGAATTTATTTTTCCAGAATATATTATTATCAATTCCAGATTTTTATTTCCGGAATTAAGGGCATTTTTGGAAATTAAAAAAATATGTTGGGTGCAGGTTAAAAATGATTGGGTGCAGGAGCATTTGCCCCAAATGAAATGCAGTGTTTGCTTCTATTAACACTTTAGTATAGAACCAAATGAAATGCATTTGTATTAAGTGAATATAGCAAACAAAATTCACTAAAAATTAGTGAAAATTAGTGAAGTTGATTGTGATTGTGCACATGAGTTAAGATTCAAAGACCCTCCTATCTGTATACACAAGGACCTGCATATCAACTTTGATCATTTGAAGGCGTTGCAGCCAACTTCAAACTCACATCACCATAAGGTTCTTCTTGTTTTACATCAACAACTTTATTAGTCCCTAAAACCTGTAATTCAACTTCCACATCAGTCACAACAATAAAAGGGTATTCTAATCATTAAAAACATACATTCAAACTCACCAATACTTCAAAAAACATTCGAGCAGCAATAGCACGTGTTTTCCCCTCCAATATCTTGTTCAAGCTGAGATCAGGGAGATCTTGATCTCCAGCAGAATCCTCCAAAATTGGGTTGATTGGATGAAGAAGTGTTTTCAAATAGTCAGTTGCATTCCTGAAATTGCAAACAGGCCCAAAGAAAAAGAAGAAAGTCAGGTAAGGGTTCATTTGGATAGAGTACTGAACAAATTCACAATGGGCAAGTCCCTAAATTATATACATAAAAATAAACAACTAAATTTTGGAAAAAGACAACCTAAACATATCACAATGGCATGCTTAAGCAAAAAATTTCACAGTAATGATTCTTGAAAAAACTATCCTACAAACCAATTTTATTAGTGCATTACTATTAACTTAAATTTCATTAACTTCAATTGTTGGTTGCAAACAGTTAAAATAGTTGTACTTGACATCAAGGGATGAGGGATATGGACACACTTACTTGGTCCTTTCGCTTGTACCTTGTGAACCTGCATAAATAACCATTGTTAACCTTAAATCTGACATAATAGAAATTGATCATCCAGTATCACTGAGTATCATATAATACAGGCAATGCCAATAATAAATAAGTAATAAAAGGGTATTTGACAAAAAAAATCAAATTCGATATGACATTTAAATAGAACCTACTGGCTGGTATGTTGTTGTCCACATTCAGAAACCAAAACTCCTACAAAAACAAGTTTGACAAGCTATTAGATCCAATGCTTCAATTAAACCCTATTAAGAGGGTTACTAGAAGCAATTTTCCTGGTCCACAACAAGAATGGAATCCACAGATGGTGAAAACAGACTAGGCAGAGAGAATAGGAAAGTACAAATAAAAAATTGTTGCAAATAGACACGATCAGCTACCTCAGGAGCATGATGTATCTCAGGAGCATGATGTATCTCAGGAGCATGATCTACCCCATGATCTACCTCCGGAGCATGAACTACCTTGGGATAACAAAATGACCCTTGCATATGACTGAAAGAACTTTGCCAACCCCTGAACACAGCCACAAGTTTTCAGATCATGTTGAAAAAAATTAAAACAACAAACAACAAAAGAAAATACAAATATCAGCCTACCCTCTAACAAGGGCTGACAAAAAAGGTCTTCTCTCAGTCCCAAACTAGAGGAAGACCTTTTTTTTCTAAATATCCTCCCAGGGGTTACTGAGTTCCCTACACATCAATATACAAACACACATCAAATATAAATAAATATAAATAACAAGCATAAAAAAAACAGGAACTTATACCTTGTTTACCGAGTCGATAACATGGTCGTGTTATCAAAGAATGGTTTTCTTTTTCTTTTTTGGATGAATCAGGTAGCACAAAAGCAGGAGAATTATTATCTGAAACAGCGCAAGGTAAGCAAAAGTAAATTTCCTTTGTCTAAAATCTATATGCGGTTGAAATAAGCTAAATAAAAGAGTTAGTTGTTAACTCTAACTATCCAAAACTTAAAGCTACATATTTCTGTTATCAGAATGTTTTTAATTTGTTTTTAACAACTATAAATAACATTGCTTGTATTGTATCAATATAGTTTTCTAAATAAAGAGATTTAAGTTTCAATTCCAATTATCAATTAATTCCCAACAGATTGGTATCTGAGTCAGGGAGGGGACTTGTGTGACTGCTGCTGGAACTTTGAGCAGAGGAGGATCTGCTCTTTTGCAAGCCAAGAATTGGAGGTTGACTGCTGTAGGTGATGGCTGCATTTGGTATGGTTCCAGGGAGTCTTCCGGTGTTTGATGGGAAGGATTATGATGATTGGATGGTGAAGATGGAAGCCATTCTTGGTTTTCAAGAATTAGAAGAAGCTGTCAAGATTGGGTTTCAAGATTCAACCAAGCTTGAAACAGAGGAGCAGAAGAAAAAGTCTGAGAAGCAATCAAAAGAA
>Ga0123342_1003031_pt1 | contig 27408 bp, 12 predicted proteins | sample Turbeawhitnodule_FD_89960 | JGI IMG/M metagenome (GOLD analysis project Ga0123342, IMG submission 89960) | Root nodule microbial communities of legume samples collected from Mexico - Turtle bean Mexico white nodule | ecosystem: Host-associated > Plants > Roots > Nodule | place: Mexico: Nepantla...
CCTTGCCTTTTCTTTCACCCAAATTTCTTTCTTTGTTCAATTTTTTCTTAATGTGTTTTACAACTTGCCACTACTTCTTTTGTCATCATCACCTTCTCCACTCTACAAATACCCAGCTATTATGGATTTCTCTTAGCACAATAGATATATTAAGAAAACAAAGTCAGGCTATTGAGTACTGAGATGAGATTATTGTGTTGAGGAAATATCTTCTTTTTTTTCAATATGGTTGTTGATTGCATAGAGGATTCTATTGATGAGCATGTATAATTTTACATAGATAACCACACAGACACACATAGAGATTGGAAAGAGATGTACACATATCTAAAATAGTTGTTCAGAGTTAGCTCAGACAAACAATCCATGTAGCTTAGACAGTGACTTCAAAAATAATCCACCATCATCATCTCCTCTCTTCACGAGATTAATTAGTCATTTTACCTTTTTCTTTTTTTATTGTAATTTTTTACCACAAAGTAAATGATGTCTTTCTCTGTCTCTGAGTCCCTGCCACCTGTTCACTAGCAAGGTTCTGCATATAATTATTAGTCGTGTCCCGAGCTAGGATTTTGCATTTCTTGGCTCAACAAGGAGCAAAAAGTAGCGATCACGAAACCATCGTAATAAATACATAGCTACGGTTTGGAACAAACAAACAAACCGAGACATTAGAATATCGTATCTTGCTTTTCTTCTCTTTCTTTTTTCCTCCAACTTGGAGTTTTTCTTCAAAGGCAATGTTCCCTTCAGTTATGTCCAATTCCAATTCCTTGTCCGAAGAGGCCACTGTCTCCTGTGGTACAAGAATCGGTGGACTCAATCACGTAGTTACAACAATCATTTCTCCCCAACAGCCTCAAAAGATCAAGAAAAAGAGAAACCTCCCTGGAAACCCTGGTAATGAATTAATTAATTTATCATTATGTATAAGCTCTTTCGAGTTTGTATATATATAGCGTGTAACACACACGTATATATCCTTTCAGTTGACGAGATGTGAATTATTATCAGATGGCATGTGGGCTAGTTAATTAGGTTCATTTTCTTATTTAATTTGTGGACGTTTCAGACCCGGATGCTGAAGTGATTGCTCTATCACCGAAGACTCTTCTAGCTACCAATAGGTTTGTGTGTGAGATCTGCAACAAGGGTTTCCAGAGAGACCAGAACCTTCAGCTTCATAGGAGAGGGCATAACCTCCCATGGAAGCTGAAGCAAAGGAACAACAAAGAGGTGAAAAAGAAAGCATACGTTTGCCCTGAACCTTCATGCGTTCACCACAACCCCTCAAGGGCTCTCGGTGACCTCACAGGAATTAAGAAACATTACTGCAGAAAACATGGAGAGAAGAAGTGGAAATGTGAAAAGTGCTCAAAGATCTATGCGGTTCAGTCAGATTGGAAAGCTCACTCCAAAACCTGTGGTACTAGAGAATATAGATGTGATTGTGGAACTCTTTTTTCCAGGTATATATATACTCATACATCTATACCACTTCTATTTATTTAGCAATTTTGAAGTGTGCTCATACATTAGATTTAAATCAATTCATGTTTATCTATCAAAAGGGGTTCTCTTAAAAAATATTGGAGGAACTTGCTCTTTATAAGAATGGTAAGTGAGCTTGATTTCACCCTGGAATTTATTTCTTCTTTAAATGCTCAAGTGCCGTGGTAGGTTGCATGAAAGTGGACATTTTCTGAATCCTAAAACTGCCAAATGAATGCGCGGCAATTAACAACAAAAACAAAATCACAATCCAGACATATATCTTTTGTTTTTATCTACTATTTTATCTGTGACTCAATAGCATTTGGATGTTGTTCAATTAGTTTTTTTAACCTCATGATGCATGCACATGCATGTCAGCATGAAGTGCATGATATGTACTATGTTCACATTATGTCAACAAAAATAGTGTTCAATTCATAGGGTTTAAGGCTACACAAAAATTTCAAGGGTGTCAGAGAGTGCTCAATTGTTTTCTAGACTTCTATTCTCTCTCTCTTGACATATATGCACAAATGTGCGTATATGGAGTGGCTGCAGTCTCTAAGAAAATGATGGGATCTATTTTTGTCTACTGAAAAGTAAAAGAAGTATAATTAACATTGTTCTAAAATTTGTGATGATTTCTTACTTTTTCTTAAATTTTTTTATTTTAGCCATTTTTATCTGAACTTTCATCATTGTGAAACCTGATAAATCTGCAAAAAAATCTGATATGCTAAGTTGCTTTCCTCTAGCATCATCAGTGCATATATGGGATTCATTTCCATTACTTACCTTTGAGTCGTGCATGAGCTCTAGTTTCCCAAGGCTTCCCCCATCATGACGACAATGCCAAGTATCCTTTCACATTGAGTCAGTATATCAAATTTTGGACCAACTTTGGATCTTTTCCATTAAAATCTATATATTTTGCTTCATCAATTACCAAAATAAGATTTCAATTTTAATTTAAAAAACTACTAACATAATTTAAGCCTTTTCCAATATATTGTTTATATCCATGCATAAAGCACACATGAGCATTCATCAATTTTCGACATTCATTTTTTTCTCCTCTCTCCTACTTTAAATTTGACCCCGAGACATGATTCATGTCCCATTAGGTCTAAGCCTTTTTACACTTCAATCCGTGTATGGATTAATTATTACCCCTCTCCCATGCATGATTTTCCCCACCTTTTTGCAAACGGGGCACATTCTACAAAGACGCCACAAGTCCTTCTTCTGGTTTTGCAAACTCCACATTGACATGCATGATTCACTTCATTCATCCAAAAGAGAGAAAAAAAAAGGCATTCGAAATATAAAACTTATAATTACTAGTTTCTTAATAAAATGGTATATCTAAAATGTGAGAAAAGAGAAGATTTTTCCATCCATTAGTTGTTGATTCATGTTTTGATGTTGGTTTTGTTTTGTTTAATGAGATACGGATGCAGGAATATTTGTAGGCTTGTCTTGTGCAGTGGAATTTAAAATTTGTATTATCTGTGTGAAAACTATACAGGAAGGACAGCTTCATAACTCACAGAGCATTCTGTGATGCATTGGCTGAAGAAAGTGCAAGACTGTCAGCAAACCAATTGGCTACAAACACCACAAACCCCTTAGTCCAATCCCTCTTCCTTTTCCCAACCCAACAACAACACACCAACAACAACAACACCAACTTCATCAATCACTGGGACCCAAACCCTAGCCCTAGCAACCTTCCCACCCTCCACAACACCATCAAACCCGAATCTCACAACTTCCACACCCACATCTTCAACAACAGCAACATCTCTTCTCCTTCATTGCTTCTTCATCATCCCCCCAAGACCATGATTACGTCACCCTACCGTGACCTCCACGTCCGCCCCTCCAACGCTGCCACGTCAGCGCACCTCTCCGCCACTGCGCTGCTCCAGAAGGCTGCAACCTTTGGCGCCGCCGCTATCACGGGTCCCAGTCACGTGACTCCTCTCAGCATGGCCGAGTTGGGAACCGTGTCGACTCAGCTCGACTCGGTGCCACCCGAACGGTACATCAACATAAGGGACCTCAAGAATAGCGACGGTCTCACCAGGGACTTTCTTGGCCTCACCAATAGCGACGCGGTTGACGTTAGCATCGACGTCAAGGACATGCTAACGTTCACGGGAGGGAGCGTAGAGTACAACCATTACCACCACCAACCCTCCTACGAGCACCATCACAATAGTAACTCGCTTTTCAAGCCACAGCATGGGTTTGGATTCCTCCGGACAACCACTGGCCCCGAATCCTGGGGAAATTGTGAGTGAACTGCTTTAGTCTGTCAAATTGTAAGCTTCGATCATTCCAAATTTAACAAAATGTTTACTATAATCCTTAATTTTACAAGAGTTGCTCCATTTTATATTACAAAGAAACGTTAACAACACACCTCCTAACATTAATATACTCGTTTTTATAGATTAAAATTTATTGAAAATCACTTTTATTAATAAAAGTATGTGAAGGAGAGTGTGTTGCTAACATTGATCGTTTGTTTAAAATTAAGGACTGAAGTGGAACTTTTGTAATGGAAGTTACTGAATAGATTGTTGCTTACAATTTTAGGGACCAATATGTTGTGTGTAGTAGTATCGAGAAATGTTAACACAAACTAGAGTGATTCGAAAACTAAGAGGGTGGAATTCGTAGCTCAATTTACCATTTTCTGATACCCTTTGCAGGAACTTGTATTTTTATTTTACCTCTTTGAATTACTACAGTTAATGCTTTGGTTCAGAGTTTGGTTGATGAATTAATCATTAAAAGGTGTTTTAGTTTTTGTCGGGATTTTGTTTTTCCTCAGGACGTCCTTGTGCTGTTGTTTTCTCAACGTACAATTGTAGTTTCTTCTTTATAGTTTCAGTTATAGAAGTATATATACATTAAGTGCGTAATGAATTAGTTAGTTGTTATGATGTATAACATATGAGACGATGCAAGGTGTGATAAGTTTGCAGTAGACATAGAATTTGTTAGTTGAATATGTGTGGAAGAGTGTGACTATTGCACAGTGCAGAGATGGAGTTAAGAAGAGCGACGACGGTGGCCTTTCTTGTCAGTGTGGAAACAGAGAAAACGTCACATGCACAATTATAATGATTGGTCCTTTTGTTTTTATCACTACCCACGTCCTATCTCTGTCTTCACAGCTTTTTATCTGCTGCTACTACTGCTACTACCCAAACTACTGTGTTTCATTTTTTATATTTCCCTCTAGTTACCTATAATATGATATCAGACAAAAATAACAAGCCACAACACTAATTACTTATTTTTATCATATTTCTTACATGTTTTTAATCATCTATACTGCTTTTATCAGTTAATTTCATATTTAAAGAAACAAAATAAAAACTTATTATTTATTACATCCAATATAAATAAATATTCAACATTAATGAAAAGTATTTAGTATATGATATATGCAATGCTTCATAATACTCTTTAGGAACACTGACAAATTGTTAAAAAAATAAGAATGAACTTACACACGATAATGCCAAGTTATATATATAAATACTCAGATATATGTTATTATATATGTACTATAACGTGGTTTTTATTAATATGGTCCCCTCGTTTCATTTAAATCCCGAAGTTAAACACTTTTCAAACCTTTTCATATTAAAGAGTTCAACTTTGATTTGATTTTCAAAATAATTATTTTAAACTGGTCATGTTGAAGTATATGACAATTACATTCTCAAATGTATTTTGATTATATTATATTGAATATTAAAAACTTGCTTAAAAATATCTACTCTCAAACCTTTTTCTTTTTTTTTTAATTATAAGACATGATTGTATCTGTTATATTAGGAACAATCATATTCAAACTGGGTTAAAAGACAGTTTTCCTTAAGCCAAATAACATCACCAAATGATAAAAAATTTGAGGAAATAAATGATAAAAAAAAATCTTTTAAATATAAAACACAACTATAATTATACCTAATAATCTCGAATTCAAGTCTACTTATGCTAAAGGCTTTAAATCATAAATAAACTGTATTTGCTGTCTACATTCTAGAATTTCATGATAGACATATAGTTGTATCATATGCATGAGTGTATGTAGAGATGCACCTCATGTGATAATATTAAGAGAATGATAGATAGATGTACATAATTTTTTACGTGCATATATCATGTTTCTAGATTATAGAAAAATAAAGAAATGATATATATGATCTTCTGTTAAAATGAACTCGGTGAATAAAAGTTGACTAACTATACCAGAAAGTTTACGAGAAAGACAACTTCTATGAAAAATCAGAGGCATATATTTCACCTAAGAAAACTTGTAGTGCCATGAGTTTCACTTTTTTCTGCGAATGCGATATATATGTAGAATTTTAACATGAAATAATACAAGTAGATTATCTCGAAAATTATCGTGAGGTTATCACATGTCGGCAAGGGGATAGCAGTCACAACCATGCAAGTTTTGGAATGACTGAAATACCCTTGCTGTGAACCCCATGAAGGAGAGGGAGAGATGCTTTAGAGCTAGAAACCACAACATCTAATGAACAAGTGAAATAATTCTGTAAATAAAATAAGAAATCAGTAAATTATTACCGTATATGACTATAATTTTATATGTAAAAAAATCCATGTTGGTGGAAGATATGAAGTTCCCTCTATAATTGGTGAAATAAATAACCACAATCTAAATTTGTGCATAAAAATCTGTGACAGTGGAACTTGTCATGCGTGTTGAACATTATTTGCATAATAATTTAGTTTAGGTCTGTGTCTGATAGCGAATGATGCAGATTGTGAAGCTTGTGGATTAGAAATGACACCATTTTTGGATTTAGCAGGTAAATGCCAAAATCCTCCATGTCGCTAGCTTTTGTCTGCGTTTGTGCCATGCAACACTTAGGATCCAAAAGGGTCAAGTGCCCATTATTGTTTCAATTAAATTTATCCAAAGAATTTTCGTGAATGATATTCATTCAAATGGAAACAGCTCATGTCTGGTTTTTTTATGAAACCCAAATCTTAGCCCGTGAGTCAATGCGGGCACTAAGTAATATTGTAATGACTCTCGTATATAAGATCCATGAGGGTCCCATCAACTAATTAATTTACGTACGGTGAAAAAGGTGCAAAGATATTGCACACTTTGAAGTCAAGAAAGAAACCATTATTTTCTGCGGTGTATGTAGATTCATTGTTCATATATAGACAATTTTATTTTCTCCATTGATCCACTTGGGACGAAAATTGAAAGCTCCAAAACCAACTAGGATTTAGCTACTTTGAGGGAAATGGGGGTGGCCACAGTTATTGGCTACGCATTAACCAAATTCCAAGAAACTCTTTTTCTTTTTGATATGGTAGTTTTGAAGTAATGGAGGCTTTTGTAAAGAGACGCTCCAAACCATGGAAATGAATGTAGGTTAGGAGCGTGAGTGAAAAGGCAAGATAAATTTTACGGTGTTATGGTGGTCCGGTGGTAATCAATTAAAAGGAAAAGAGAAAAGAAGAGTACAGAAAATAAAGGAAAAAGATGAGAGAAAAAATGTCAACGGCTATGAAAAAAATGGTTGATGCACGTTTGAAAGTTTGAATTGCCCTTCTTTTCAGTATATTCTTTATCAACTTTTGTGCCGCGTAGCCTTTGGCTGGCTACATCCATAGATGCAATTCAACGTCATATATATGGTGTCTATACTGTTTATATAATCACCACCAAACATCATAAAGATACATACATCTCCTCTTATAAACACAATAATTTTGTAACAGCATTTTTTCATAACTTTTCCATTGTATAATCAATATCTCAAGCATTCAGTTTTTTTTTGTGTATACCTACAGTAATCTATTACTGATATTCATGCAGGTTCCATCCTGAGCATACAAGCTAAAAAAAGGAGTGAAGAAAGTTCCATGCCACTAAAACTGAGTAAAATTCACTGCAAGAGGACGGAAGAGAAAGAGCATGGGGATTAACGAAAGAAGGGGTGTGTGTGGGTGTTATGGTATATCCAAGCTTTTAGAAAGTATATTCACAAGTTGCAGGGTTAAGGTACAATTCATCCCATTTGCCTGCTTAAAGAGACAACCTCTTTTCATGTCCCTCTGCTGTAAAAGAAGAAAAACCAAAAGCCTCTTCTATTCCCTCCATTCTCTTCTTTATCTCTCAACATTTTACATTTTACATACTTACATCATCTTCCACCACACATTCTCATCTCATTCGCCTTTCTTTTTTTCATCTTTTTCTTCCCCACAGTGCTAATTATTACCTCGGCTTCCTTTTCCCTGCCATTTTTAGATAATATATAACACTGCTATTCTTGGACAGTGTTGTCTACCCACTTCCAATATTGATTCCATAATTATATTTCTAACTCCATTATATAAAGAGTACATGCATCCGTTATAATAGTAGCTGTCCCACTTTTTCATAATGAACAATGTCAAAGATTTATTATTTAAGAAAACAGCTAAGTTTTCTACTAATGAACTCATCTTTAAAATGGTAATTTAGATAACAAAGTTATGTTACTAAATACTAATTCAGAGATTTTTAACGAATAAAATAAGTGTTTTACCGAATATAGATTTTATGAAAATGGTTCGTTACTCGTCATTTTTTAGATAATAAACCAATAACAAAAGTGTATTGGAATAAAGCGCTTTACTAACATTTCGCTTTTTGTAATTAAAATGGGAAAAGAACAATGCTGCAGAATATTGTCAGTAATAAGTTGTGTAAGTTGGGCTTCTAAAGCTGGTCACTGATTTGGTAGTTGTTTCAAATCAAGACCACGTCTTTTTTATCCATATAGTCGTCGCTCACCCCAGTTCAAACATTCTGAATTTTAGGCAGAAACAACACAAATAAGGTAACATTATCATAGTATTTGCCTAATCCAGCACCCAAGCTATATTTTTTATCTGTATATTCTATTACGCCATTTATTAATTATTCGTTTGGATTGGAGTGGGAGTAGAGGAAAAAAAAAAGTAAATTTGAGCGGAAAGTTTATAATAAGTGTGCTATGATTAAAAAAAAGTATTTTGATTTTAATAATATTATATTAATTATTTATGTTATTATAATAAATAGAAACATAAAAATTAATTATATAATCAATTACGTTAAAGATGTGATTGATTATTTCTTCATATATGTAATATTATGTTTAAAATAATTTATTATAGCTGCCATCCGCACAGATCTTCACTTTCGTATGCTCAAAATTCGTGTTTTTTTTCAATAATTACATGCCTTTTTTTTAACTTTCATCTTTTTTCTTCACTCTATTTGTTTCCGTCTGCAAATAGAAACACACTGTAAATTTTAGCATGTTAATTCAACGTACTAATCAGCGCATGTACACAACTATTGTAACTTGTACAGATATAAATACAGTTCAAATCTGTGATGATCGTCTACTGAACAAAAAACGACAAAAAAAAGTACAGGCCCAGACGAAGAGATTCAGTCTCCCATAAGCATCAGTTTGTGGGCCAATTCATTCATATGTTTCACTTCAATTGGCATCTAGGGACCCAGACGAAGAAATGCTTCAAGCATCAATTTACTTTTTGGAGGTACCGGTGGGCCAATTCGTCCATGAAGTTTATTCCTTTTTTAATCTCTTCTAACACCCAGCTTTCAGCTTTCCAGATTCACTCCCACAAATTTATCCAATACGTTTTTAAACGCCTGAGCCATACAGGTAAAGAAAATAATCAGAATGAATATTTTAAAATATGCATATATTTCTATGCGATGTTCGTAGTTTAATAAAATCAGCTTTGATTAGTTTTATTAAAACATTTCACTTTAAAATGACTAAGTAATTTTCTGACAGCAAACATTCTTAACACATTTGCATATTCTCACTCATATGAAAGTGAAACTAAAGTCTCAATGCACATGCAGTGCAACAAATGCGAGACTCATGCACAGCAATAATGATGAGGATAGAGACTATTGAAAAGAGAAAGATGCCACCATCAAAGTATATTTAGGAAATCTGTCACTCTCGGGACAAAAAAATACAGAACATGACAGTCAAAATTGTCAAAATCAATTGATTCTGAGAAATAAAAAATAGTTTCTTTGGTCAAAAAATCATCAATTATTCAAATTGAAAATGACAGACAGAATATAAAGAATTTATAAATGTTAAGGAAAAGCGCATGAAAATATCAAGGATATGATAAAAGTGCCAAATGCAAGAAACAAAGATAGAATAGCAAAAATATGACATCAAATGCATATTGAGCTTGAAATAATGCAATTATTGCCAAATAGTTATAGCACAATCGAGTAATGACAGGCAGGATAGCAACCTTTGTCATGCTCAATTATTTTTAGTTAGATAGGCAGCAATAGTAATTGGAATGAGAATAACCTCTTCGTGATCCTAGCATTAATCCATCCAAGATAAGTCACAAGTCTGGCCCTAGATTGCAACTATAAAATAGCTTTGTCATATGATAAACTACCGTTCAAATATCCAAGGTTTGATCCTGAATCATATATCAGCCTTGCTGTTTGCTACGCATTTAAAGCAGCCAGAAGGGGAACAAAATGGTGTAACATTATTGAACTAAGTGAAAAAAACTCAGATTGGTAATCAACAAGTGTTCACTTTCTTTCATCCAAGTAAACTAATATAGTGATATTACATTAACCATGTGGGCAAAAGAAACAGAAGTAATTTCTCAGTAAGCTTTTAAAGTCCGTTAGATGTTCATGGTTTCAATAGAGTATGGAAATACAAATGTTTGACTTGCTTATTAGCAGTCCTAATGAGCGAAATACCATTTTGCTGAATCTCACAACACAACAAGCAAAATGGCTAAATATAGAACTAAATTTTGCAAATATAAATTATAAGCTAAATTCAGAACATTAAATTCCAAAAGATAAAGCTAGAGCACAGCTCAGCACTTACCTGTTGAGTGAACAACTCCTTCCCTTTTAGAATTGAATTCATTGCTGCAGATTGGTCATCAAATGCACTGTAGAAAGCCTCATAGAATCCATTCCTAAAATTACAGGGTCAATAAAATGGATATTATCTTCTTGACAATTACAAAAAATGGATGTTATCTATGAGTAAGTACCGATCTTCCTCAAGAGTATGTTGATCCATCTCATCAAATTTCCGAGTAAGGACTTCAGCCCCAACTGGCGAAAGTACATGAAGAACAAGAGCCTCTAAAGTTCTTGGAAAGTTGTGCTGAAAATAGCAAATAATCCAACAAGCTTCAAATAATATATAAATGCATACAACTTAAATGATCAAACAAAAAGCTAAAACCAAATAAAAATAAGATTAGTATATAATTCAAGTTGCAGAAATAGCAATAGATCCAATATCATTTGATAACTGAAAACTCGATGGAAAACACAATATATTAAAACTAAAAGAAGCAGGTCACAGTGCCCTTATCTTAATACGACAAACAAAAATCTCAATCTCATCCAAACATGTTTGTCAACTCGCAAGGAAGGAATGAAACACTTAATTGATATAACCAAGTAATAATGTTGTATATCTAACCATAACGAAAACACCCACACCACAAGTTCAAAGCTACCAAGAACTGCATAAAAACATCAAACTTCTTTGATATTTGCAAGTTTAGTAGGTTAATATAAACTAACCACCATCGCAAGAAACACATCTTGGAGAGTTTGTGGATTGATGTCCCAGAGAAATTTAGCAACCGGATCATCTTTAAAGTCAGCATTCACTATTTTCTCAAATTTATCATTCACTACAAGCTCATAACCATTTGTAGAAGTTGACAGTGATTGCCCATCCTGGTTGGCATTAACACTGTTGTGAACCAAAGACACAAGTTCATGAAGCACCTGAACTGCAGCAGGTTCCAATTCTTGCAAAGTGTTCCTCTCTTTAAGACTTTTCTCTTTTAGATCCATCCCTTTCAACAACTTACCATCATTTAAATCGGCATGATCTGACAATCAGATTATCAAGACCGGGTTAGACAGCCACTGGCACAAAGATAACACGATATTTATGTTTCTCACAAGGAGACACTTATAAAAACAAAATTCATCAAAGTCTTCTTGTAATTTACCTACCTGCTTTAGGCAACTCGCATTTCCACATCCTAGTTCTCAACCCCAATTTAAGCAGTAGTTGGTCCTGTCTATTGAAAAAATAAATATGTCACAAGGTCAATACAATAACTTTGAATTTATGAAGAATAGGGAGAGAAGCACTAATAACCAGATGGTTTAACTTAGCAAACCATTCCCTTCTCCAGACTAGAATAAAATTATAGAGAAAATGACAGCTGTTCATAAGTTTGTGCTTACTAATTCAACAACTGTTACTCCTCAAATAGCTATTAAAACCTTCCATAATTGTAATTCGACAACAAATAACTATCTAATCATAGACTGGATAGAATGATAGGGACAGAAAAATACTGATTAATAAGGAAATGAACTACTAGGGCTCTTACAATCAAGAAGCCTACTCCGCCAAAGGTCCTACAGGAAGATAACCTCCCTGCAACAGAAAAATACTAACCGATCTCCTCCCCTCCACTATCCATACATGCTCCCTATAAATCGCGACTCACCAACCAATCCCTCTCTCCTCACACTTGCTACATCACTAACTCCCAACCCACTCAGCCTTTTTCTTTCTTCTGGAATATACTTTCCAAGTAAATGACTTATTTGGGCTCACCCAAAAAAACTGAAACACTTCACCATTGGTCTCAATGACCAATCTGAAACTTCCAAGCCAGTGAGTGATACTCTAAAAAGAAAAAAGGCAGGCAAAGAATAACACTAAAAGAAGCAACATAAACATCAGAAGAATTTTGAAAAAGGGAATAATTTACATTATACCTCTCTAGGTGTTTTCAAAAGTTAACAAAATAGTATATTCAAGTATCAATTTTTAGCTTTATAGCTGTATACTCCAATAACAACTGCCCAGTACATGAAAAGGAATAAAGAATGAGGTAGATTGTACACTTCATTAGAAATTTCACCAGTAAATGACACAATTTAAGCAGGCACGTACCATTTCTTTGTCAATCAATCTTCGTATGTGTCCATCCCAGAGGAGAATTATAATTGACAAGAAAAATAATAACATTGCAAAGTCAGTATATCTCATAATAATCTATTTGGGGATAAAGTATGTACAAACAACTACATAGTCACCAATACCTTCTCAATATTCTGCGTAAATAATAAGCATCCATGTGTTCCAACATGCAAGACATCATGTTAGATCTCCACCAAAAGTTAATTGCAATGGTCAAATCATCACTATCTACCTGATGGAACCTACAGCAAAAAAAAATTAATGAGACCAATGATATATAAATAAAAAAAAGGTGAGACATTTTAAGAAGTTTGTAGATATTTAAATACAAAAACAAAAACCAAGCATTTGCCCACTAGGTGGAGTCAACTACATACATCAAACAAAACCATAATGATGTCATGAACCATATAAATATAAAACTTATTGACCTCTAAATCCTTCTTAATGACTGTCTAATTTCTCTCAGTCTTCTCCACACACCCAAACCATCTGATGATCTGATGCATATTTGAACCATATTTTCTACAACATGTACTAACCCAACTTTTTCTCCAATGCATTCATTCCTAATTCTATCTTGTCTAGTATGTCCCCTCCCAACACAGCATTCTCACATCCACTACATTAAATTTATTCTCCTACTGGCTTTTTACCCACATTCAATTCCATAAAACATCACAAGACTTGTAGCTATGTTTGAAAATTTTCCTTTAAGCTTGACTGGTGGTGCCTTTCTATCACAGATGACACCAAAAGCATTCTTCCATTTCATCTATCCTGCTTGAATCCTATGGTTTACATCTCCCCCTGTTTTTTGGTCATTCTTTAGCACTCTAAATACTTTAACCATGTGACCTGTTATATTCTTCAATCCAACTGAGTTTTGAGTAAAATATATTTATATTGTCAAATGCGCATACCAACAAATCTAAGAAGGGAAATACACTAATAGCATTTTAAGCACCAAATACACAGAAATTATGACAAAATATGAACATGAAGCTTAAAGTGAAAAATGAAGCATAATGCTCTGTATCTAGATGTATAAATAACAAACAGAATTTTAAACAACATTCAGTATATCTTAATGTTGTCATCCTAATGAAATATTTATACTCTCTTGGCACAACAACCTTTAGCAAAGTGTTTTATTCCAATGAATAAAATATGGAAATCGATCAAACAAGGTCACATCATATCAAACAGTACACTTTCAAATGTAACCATTGCAACCATGAATAATAAGATGGTCCTGGAATTGAGGAAAATATAATGCAACACAAAAATATAGAAGAGAAATGAGTGAGAGGCCTTTAGAAATTTGTTGGTGTGAAGATTCACTGGGCCTATAAGGCTTTATAAATGGATACAAGCAGTTAACAAATGCATACAGATACAAATATAAATTGAAAACAAAGCACACCTATATTTACAATGTGACAAGCATGAAACAATTCAAAGACTAACCACCTTCATTGAAAACCTCCAAAACCTCAAACAAATATGTATAAATTCTTTCTTAGGTATATTTTACATGATTGTTGCTCACTTTCTGATCAGCATTGGCTGCAAGCCAACAAAAGTGAGAACAATGAAAGCTCCAGATATATATATATATATATATAGCATAGATTGCCAAAAAAATAAATTGGACATGTTATATTATTATCATGCAACAATTTTCTCTGTCCAAACCAACCAGTTAGACCCACGTTCCCCTAATTCAGATGACAGATAAAGTCTTATCATAAAGACATTGTCAAATTTTAGAGCTTACCAGCCTTCGGGAATGAAAAGAGCATCACCTGCCTGAAGAACAACCTTTTGTGCAAACTCCATTGAGCATTCTGCCCTTGGATAAATTGAGTAGTCAGGATTTTCTAAGGATACAGAACTGCCACATGGATTTTATTGGAAAAAGAAAAAACAGAACTGTCAGAATATAATGATGCCTTAGTAACTACTAACTAGTGAGTTGTGTACTGTGGACTGCACTTGTAAGAGTTGTATTCATCTCATGCTAGTACTAGTGCAAGTGTACAACAACCTATTCAACACATTGATAAAGACATGGGAGACCTAACAATCACTGAGCGCATCTGGTCATACAGTAATTCTCTATCTGTCCTCTCTTTTCTCTCAATATTCGTTTTTAAAGAATACCTGTGATTAGAAGCCTCCCCGTATATGGGCATTGGGTAGAGTGAGGGACTGGCAGAAGGAGGCCACAAAACAACTACAAAGAATTTGGTTGTTAGAGAAGGTTACAAAAGAAATTAAATAGAGGGAAAAGAGAAAGACTCTTGGAAATAAAGTTTGAGGGAGAAGTAAATAAAAGTTCCACAACTCTATTGGGGGGTGATACATTATTTATCGTCATATTACTTGACATTAAATAGACTAAAACATCAGTAAGCCATACCAATGTACTGAAATTTGCTAATAACTTATACCCTGAGAATGTGTCAAAAAACTGATACCCTGAGAAGTATCACATCCATTACTCAGGAAAAAATACACACTGGCAAGGTCATATGATACATCAATAAGACATACCTCGTTTGCAGCCAGAAACTATACAAAGGAGATTGTGGTGTGGATCATAGTGAGTACTTGATTTGGCGTGAGCATTGTTCATCCACAAATTTATAGAAGATAACTCTTTCGATGTCAAAATCAAAGGCTGCAGAAAACAAAAAGCCCAAATAAAAAGGGCACTAATAAAAAATCCTATAACAGAGAACTACTAAATATACAGAGCTGTAGACTACAAAACAAATAACAGGGATAAATGCACCAACCGTCTGAATGTCTTCCTTTAGGGTTTCTAATTGAACATTTTCCTGACGATCACTGTTCATTATTGGTACCTGAAATACACATCACCAAAATTCATTTGAAAATATGCCACCATCACACTATCTAATAAGCAAAGAAAAGAACCCATCATTTAGGGAATTATTGTACAAATTGTGAGGGTAAATTTTCTTAAAGTGAAGACGAATTCATAATCTCCCAGGGTAAGCAGATAGCACTCAGGTCAGATGGTACTCATGGAGATGAATGTCAATTCAGGTATGCATTTTTCACTAACTATTATATAGATGCATTGATTTCACATGCTATACTTTGTATCTATGAATATTCTTCATTGTTATCTCATCAAATTAGGGACAAGGCCAACGCAGAGATGACAGTCAAAATAATTCAATGGAATATTGACAAAGCATAGAATCTTCATAAAAAAAATTAAGAAAATCCTTTTCTAAACCAGTTGGCAAAGTTACCGATTATCTAATAGATGTTGGATTTTGAACCTGCGCTAAATAAATTTGTTCGGGAGCATCTTCAAAGGCCAAACAAGCATGTTTTGTATCATCGTGAGTTTGTGAGGCAGGATAATGATCAATACCCTTACTTTGCATCTGCGTCCGCTTCTTGCAAAAATCAAGGAAGTTAGAAAATGGAAGAGGAACCTGCAAGGAAACAAAGATTAATCACACATCATCTCATCAATGGACCAAAAACCATACACAGATGGTTTTTAAGAAAAGAAGTACCCTCTGATGGCTTCCAAGATCACCATAAAAAACAGGTGCAGATTGAGATATCATGGCCTCCACCGTGCAAGAGCCGACGCGTGCCTAGGTTTCAACACATAGCAGCAAATGAAAACGCTCAACAGACTGTTAACTTATTTCAATCAAAGATATAAGAATGTGAATGCCTTGAGAATGTGAATCAAGTGAAGATGAACCTGCAAGTAGTCGAGGCCACCGTTGGATGGATTCCAGTGCGAGAATGCCTTCCAACTTTTGGTGCACCCGCGAAAAACCTTTTCCAGATTGAAAAAACCACCAATTAATTAACTATAGATAATAAATTGCGCATAACATATAGAAGAGAAGGGGCATAGAGTGTTGTGTGTTGTTTACATACAGCGGGAACGTTTGAAAGCTCTATCAGAGTGTCGAAGTCTTTGGCCGTTGGAAGCTCATCGAATATTCGGATTCCAATGGATGACGACGACGACTCCTCCATTCAATTCGAAACCTCTTTTTCTTCTTCTTCTTCTAAGGTTTATAATTTGTTTCTTCGAGTTTACTCTTTGAAGCAGCTTGTACAATTGGAGTGAATTGAACTGAACTGAGTTCCAATTTTCTGATTTCAGAAGCTGAAAAGTGAACTTGCTAGTGGCAAGGCAGTTTCTTCCTCCACCCCTACATTTTTCTTCCTGCACCCCACAATTTTGTAAATTCTGAAACTGACCCCCACAATTTCGGGATCTGAGAGTGTGCTATGGATTCATCAATCCGAAAGTGAATCATGTTGCATTCTGGATGAGGGAGTGTTTCGGAAGCAAAATTTGCATAAATTATTGATTTCCAGATTGTTAAATCCGGAAGCCTAATTTCTATTACAGATTGGTGGATCCGGAATGAATTTTTTCAATTATGAATTTCTGAATCCATAATACATATTTTGAATTACGGATTGACGAATCCGGAATGGTTTTTTCAATTATGAATGTTTTGCATTTTTTTATTTTGGATTAACACTATCATTCATGGGCACATTCTCCCTGTACCCAACACATTTTAACTGGCACCTAATCACTTATTAGTAAAAGACAAATTTACCCTTAATGAATTTCAGAATAGTTTAATTGTGATATGCACCCAATTTCCTGCACCAACCCTATTCTTCTCTTCTTCCATTCCATTGTGCGTGAAGCAGTGCCGCAGCCCCCGTGAGCCACCGTGTTGTCCAGCCACTGTGAGCAATCTTGTTGTCCAACCACCGTGAGCCACCTTCTTCTGCAACCACCGTGACCTTCATTTTCGCAGGCAGAGCAACAGAGCTTCTGAAGTCGAAGGTACGACATGCCTACGGATATTTTCATCCGTAATTTTGTATTGCATTCCGCATAAATTTATCCGTAACCCATTACCCATTACTGCATTCTGGATATTTTTATTCGTAGGTGATTAATGGCTTCCAAATTTTTTTATCCGTAAGTAAGTTGTGACTTGCGGATATTTTTATCCGTAAGTGAGTTGTGAGGTTTTTTTGCAGCTCAAAGCAAAGCTTCACACATCCCTGAACTTCCTCTTCCTCACCATTCAATGTTTTCATAAGTGAAGAAGACAAGGGCATTATAGGATTTTTAAAAATATATCGGGTGCCAGTCACAATTGATCAGGTGCAGGAAGCAATTGCCTCATTCATGTACTACCAGAAGCATCAATCTGGGAGATTACCGAATGCGCCAATCCAAAAATTTACCGGAAGCGCCAATCCAAAAATTTACCAGATTTCATAATCCAGAATACAAAAAAAAATGTACAATTTATATAGGGACACTTTTGTCTTTGCGCAACCTTGTGGGGCGCAAGAAGAAAAATATAGGGGTGCAAGAGGAAACTGCCCTCAACCCAACACAAGGCCAACTCAACTTGTATCGACCTAGCCCAGTCCATCTTGGTTTTTACCTAGGCCTGATTTTGATTTAAACCCAGTCAGATTTAACTCGACCTAAATTGGGCCTAGCAGAACTAATTGAACGTGGGTGTACCCTAAATCGGATCGACTTGATGTGGACTTTAAGAACTTTTGTATTCTTCATTAAATTTCAGACCAACACATTTTAGGGATTTATTTATTTTTATTGTATTTTTCTGTCCTTTTAATACTTGAAAATAAAACAGACTAATGTTGGTTTTCATATAGTATATTAATGTTCTAATTCGATTTCATGGTAACTGATTGATTTCTTTATCTTGTTTTTTTATATTTAGTTTAGAATTTTGTATTTTAAATTTTTTAAATTTAAATACATATTTACTTTTTATAAAATGAGTGCATTTTATTTTTTATTAAAAAAAACATTTTTTTAAATTAAAAATTATCAGTTTTGATCTTAGTATCTTATGATATTAAATAACTACTTATATGTTGAATAACAGATTAAGTAGTTATTTTAAGTGACAAATATTAAGTTATAACATAATGTTATCGAGTGTTAGTAAAAAAATCTTAAAATATGTAAAATGGATGCTATTATTCTAATATAAAATGAATATTAGAAATTGAAACAATGATTTAAAATTTTTGGAATAATGTAACTTAAGAAAAAATATTTTACAAGAATTAAAACCAAAATTCACAATTTTTAAAGACTAAAAAGAGTGATTATAGATTTTATAAAGATAAAACTAAAAAAAAATACTGGGATCAAATTACAAAATTAAAAAGAGTCATTATTTTTTAAGGAGTAAAAAAAGAGTATTTTCTACTTGTTTGTTTGTGTTTGTGTGTGATAGCCTCCTACGATCTTACCAGTTGGTCAACTACAAGCTTTTACAAAAATGGTAAACTTCAAACACCAATGCGTTTAGTTTGTTTTATTAATTTTATATTTTTCTTTTTAATTATAAATATATATTTTTTAACTATGTTTCTTATAACATTTTGAATTTAATTATGGAAATATTTATTTATTTTAAAATCCTTCCTAAAATGTCGAAAACAAAAAATAAAGTAAAGTAATATGGTATTTTTAATTATAATTATAATTATTAACCATAGTAGATGTTAATTGAAGATAATATAAGAAAACAAACCAAATAAGTTCACAGGTGATAATCAAAATTCACTAATATGAAGTTTCGTCAGGTTCTAACTGTACACATTTATATTGCGTAGTAAAAATAACTATTAATCAATCATATTATGAATCTAAATACGTAAACCAGTCACAATTTAATTTTTTAAAAATCAACTTATTAAACTATAGATTTAAAAGATGAATTTGACACTAAATTATATTGGTTATATCACCTTAATATTAAATTATAACAAAACATAATTTGTGCAATTTTTGCATAAAATAAAACATTTTTTTTGTTTTTTAATAAAATAAGTATCTAACTACGTTTTGTTCTTCTAATTTGTATCCTTTAGGATACTGCTAACAAACAAAATCTATTGGTTTAACTAATTTATTAATAGTTATAAATCAGTTATAAATATTTAATATTTAAATTGGGAGGAAATAAAATTCTCAACGTTAACGTAGTGTAACAGCCAAAGTGATAGCACAATAGCACAATGACAGACAAACAAACGGAGCGTTAACGAGTCACAGTAAACTGCGTTTCTTTTCTTTATCTTCCGTCAAGAAAAAAATCACTTTCATTTTACACATTGTTTCACGAGAGAGAGGCATAGCAAAACAATTTTAGCACCTTCGAGGCATTAAGCCTGAATTGAAAAAAGAGTATTTGTGAGTTTAGAATGATTTATTCAAAAATATATTTAAAAAAAATAAAAGATATAATTAATTATTGAATATTTTCATATAATTAATATATAAATATCTAAATTATGTTGCATCCCCATACTAAGAGTTTTCTTGCAACTTTGACACCTGCATTATTTACACTGCTCCTCAACAATGGTATCAAATTTATTACATTCATCATGATCGAGTTTTTTTATCCTGTGACTACTACTAATACACCAAATTAGAATAATAAATTTCCACCGAATCAACATGTTTTTTTTAATCAAAAGTAAGACTTATTTATCTAGTCGATTGTTCAACATCTTTTTCATTTCGTACTAACTCACATCTTAAAGTTATTTTTAATAACAACTTACTATTGATTCATTTTATTACTAAAACTCTAAAAATATTTTTCAATTTGTTAAAGATAATAACTTAAATATTGTCTTTTCAGAATTCTTAAATCTATTTTAAGGTACAGGTTCACATAAGTTTTTAACAAAAATAAGTTTAGAAATTTAATACATTTTGTTTAAGATTACTTTTAAAAGAAAAATAAAACAAGTTTCTCAATAAACTAAAATTAATTTATATGTGATTTAGAAATGATTTTATGTAACTTCATTAAAAAAACAATTCTTAATGTCATATATAAGCTAATTTTAATTTATAAAAAAAATTATTATAATTATTTTTTTCTTAAATTGTCTATAGAACAAATTTTATTAAATATAAAGTTCAAATAAAACGTTTTAATAGAATGTAATAATGTAAGACACGTCAGACATTCCGTCCCCACTTTTTTTCTTTTTTATAGTGTTTTCTCTCTCTTTAAAGTTCCTCTTTCTCTTCTCTCTTCAATTTCTCTTCGTATAACTCATCTATTTCAAAATCTGATTATGCCATATTGTAACTGAGAAGTTAGGATACATTTCTATCTGATCAAATTTTCAAGCAGAGTAAGTTCATTTTTACTCTAAAATTCTCTTATTCTATGTTTTTCTCCATGATTTAGTCATCAATCTTGACGAGGACAGTTGAGAAAAGTGTTCCTCTCAACTTGTTTTACCATATACTAACATTTGATAATATTTAGATAACTTGCTATAGGTTCCTAAATTTTGGAGTGGTTCCCCGATTTGAAGTAGAATTCCCATTAGTGGAATTTCAGGTAAGGGAAACTAACTTTAATTTTTAATAACACTCTAGGCTAAAAGATCTTAATATGGAGGGGACATGGTCCATGTTTCAATTTCTTTTGCACGAATGTTAGTTGATAATTTTTTTTTATTTTATGTTGTGTGAACATGTATAAATATTATATTTTAATAGTTTGAAAGTTAAATATTGTCTTTGATATTGAAAAAGTTCTTAAATGCTGTGATTTTTTAAATGTTATGTGATTGAATGGTATGTATTATATATGAATGATGAAAATTGTATGAAATTGATGTCATACATTTGGATAATGTATATGAGTTGTTGTTTGATGGTACATTAAGTATGAAAAGTCTATGTTTAACTGAGATCATCTGGCTTCACTGATGATTTAAGTCATGTAGACTAAGATATCAGATGGTGAGAAGCTGAGAGAGAAAGTTCATACACACCGGATCTCACTGTAGACACTCAGTATTGAAAGTTTGAACTTACCTTGTTCTTTCTCTTGGATTTGTCGGTACTCTTTGGATAAGGTGTTAGTCTCTGGTATGGACATACTTAATGAGTCTTCCGAAAGACGAAGTGGGATTGAAATGAAATTCAATGATTGTGAATGAAAATAGATCCATGTGTGGTCCATATAAATGATGAAATTGATATTGAAATTTTATATGACAACATTTAAATAAATGTTTATAAATGATTAGTTTGTTTGGTTCCTTTTGCATGAATTAAATATGTTATGAAATTTCTTTTCATTAGCTTACCTTTGTTTTTCTTGTTGTGTTGTGAACTGCGATGACGATACTACGTACACGATCATATGATCATACAGGTGCAGGAGAGTCTTAAAGACTTTAGAGTTTTGTTTTGAATTATGAATTTTTAATATTTGTATTTCTACAAGTCCTAATCATGTATTAGGAATGTTTCGAAAAACTATAAACTTGTATAAAAATATGTAAAACGTGTATTATAATAATTAGATGTATTTTCGAAGTGTTACAAATAGCGCTTATTAACAATTTAGTACCCAACTATCCAAGATATCATTAGAAAGAATTACACTTTCAACAACTGACCATGATGAATCTAGATAAGTTTTAATATACTATTATGGGTTTTGCTAACCTATTGTGCCTTGTTAACAAGCATCATAGAGATGGAAAAGAAAAAAACTAAATTTTCACGAACTGAAACAAAAAGCGAACACGAACAAGTATGTAACTTTTTGCCGCACACCATTTCATTGATAAAAGAAATCTCATTATGTATGCCTGTATTTTATTGCCACAAGACTACCTTTTTCAGAACTTCATCATATATTCTTTATAAGTTATACCTATGTAATTTATTCTAGCTCTTCGTTTAAAATTGAGAAATAGACATCCATTTAGTTTTATCTTCGGAGTGATTTTTGATTCTGTCAATTTTCATTTTTGCACCATTGTACTCTAAATCCTAGATTCATTTCATCCATTTATTTAAAACTGAGAAATATTATCAATTTATCAGTGGCTTCGTGTTCTAGTGCGTTCTATGAATTTAGAACTCCTGAAAATGAATAGTATCCATGAATTGTTGATGTCTAACAAATAATAAGAATTTAGTTATGAACAAATTGTATGGCATAAAAATAGGTTATGTAGTTCAACACAGTTTGAAGGAGTGCAGAGAACAATTCAATTCACATGTTATTTGTCTCCAGTTTGATTCAAGAGAATAACTTTATAAGTTAGTTCTGTTATTAAGGACACTGGTTCGTTAAGACGTTAAACAAAAAGAAATTCTTTCTTCAAAATCATATATAGAGAAAAAAAATATATAAAAGATTGTATTTTTATGCACCTTAACAAAATATCCTTTTAAAGTTCTTAAACAGTGTTTTCTAGGTCACTGAATTACATAATGTCAATTCTCTAAAAATAATCTTAAGTAGTATAATTTTTAAAATGGTTACTGTAAAAGTTTATTACAAACATTTAAAATTTATTGAGTTTATGAGCTACCAAATAGTACTAAAAATATTAAAATTAAACATGAGCTATTTCTTTTAGGATGCATTACGGAGCTAGTCATAAAACCACAAAATGCAGTTTGTTATGTAAATCCAATTACGTTGTCGTAAAAGTGATTACAGGCCAAAAAAAAAGGAAAAATGATAAAATGTGTTAAAATATAGATTTACATGGAAACTAAAAGTTCTCGCAATTCCGCCACGGAAGGGACTGACTCAGCAGGATATATCTTGGCAACAAGTTGGACAAAACTTTCGTACTTATCAAGAAAATCCTTCTGTCATAGTTTTGGGAAACAATAATCAGAATTTGTCATACGCATTTGGCGTAATAACATACCGATAATAAAAAATAATAATGCAACTTACAGCTATTTCATATGTTAACTAATTTCTAACAGCAGTCTTTATGGGTAAATAAAAAAAAATAAAAAATCTTAAAAACTTATAACCGTGTTAGTGAAATTTTAATACTACGGTTGGGGAGTCTAAATCGCTAATGTTGCATAATGTCAATAAATTACTAAAGACCACTATTTTATGCCAGTCCATTTGACAATGCTGAAACACAGTACGTTGGGGTCTGAGTATTCAATACAAAAAAATTCTCTAAACCTTAAGCTCATTTTCAAAGTTTGTGGAATTTCAGTGGTAATGGACTAATATATATATATATATATATATATATATATATATAGTGCTTTGAAGATTTTTATGTTTATTTTATTCAAATTTACGATTTCTTCATTAAACGCATACCTTAGTCAAGTTCTAATTTTTTAAATTTAGTCAATTTTCATAAATTCAATGGAAAATGTGATATTCCCGTAAAAAAACTTGAGTAGAGCGTACCTTGCATTTATCCCATAAGGAAGGTAACAGTTCCTCCGAAGTCAAGTTTTTCTGCAACTTCTTATACATCGCAGCAATGGACTTGTCCACCTATAAAAACCGAACACAAGTCACGATTTAAGTATGTCACTTATGAGACTTATGAGACTTATGAGACTGCATCTCCATACCTTCTTCTCTCACTCCATATTAATATGAAAATACATTTTTATTTTTTTTGTGACCCCATACATAATCTAGAAGATGTTTTTGGATATGGAATTGTTCTTTAGATTTATGAAATCTGGAAGTCTTTTTTAAATTTGAGATAAGCCTATAGATTAGGTAATCTAGAAGCTATCACGCATTTGAAAAAAAAACTTTCAGATTACATAATCTGAAAACTAATCTCAATCTAGAAAAGACTTTTGAATTATATAATCCAGAAACTAGTCAAACATCTTAAAAAAAAAAAGCTTCTGGATTACATGAGATATAAAAGACTTCCAAATTATGTAATCCATAAACTAATCACAAAAGTTTTCTGGATTATATAATCTGGAAACTAATTACAAAAGAATTCCGGATTACATAATCAAAAATATTAAAAAAGGATATATTTAGAATAAAAAAAAACTTATGGGATGGCACAAGAAAGTATGGAGGTGCAAGAAGCAGTCCACTTACGAAAGTGTTCTCAGAAATGATAGGCACACACACTTACCCCAGATAAACTGGACTTTAGCGTCTTCCGTAGATCCACTTTTGACAGCCCAACTTGGAAAGGAATCTGAAAATGATTAGAATATTAGACAATTCTGAATGCTAGAAGGTGAAACATCAATTCTAAATTTAGTTATTAATTATATATAAAATAAATTCCGCTAAGATCCCTTAAATTTTCTCAAATCATACCCAAATTTAAGATTTTCTTTTAAATTCTACACAAATCTCCCTTTAGGAGGATTAAAATACGCAAAAACATATAGCCTATGCAGATAGGATATACAAGCTGAAATGTCAAGATTAGCCTGCGTTTTTTTTATTGTGGACTAACATAAAAGCCCGCATGACCCAACACAATCCTAAAACAAATTCTATGTAAATATATAGTCCAAATAGTTAGTCTCAGTGTATTTTTCTTCCCATAAAAAGTTGTATGTACTAAAATTGGAGTAAGTGGCATTCATTTTTATAAATCTTAAAATTATTAATATTGCTTCTTAATTGTCTGTTGTATATATATTAGGAATAGAGAACAAAGCCATTTATTATATATAATTAGAGTACCTAATTTAGGTTGAACAAATTAGAATTATTGTATCATTAATAGCTGTAAATGTGTCTGTACTGCTTATGAATGAGAATAGAATCAAAGGTGGCAAAAGTCACTTTCTTGACTCTATTACAATCAGCAATGTTATTTTGTATGATATTTTTGTGTGAGAAGTGTTACAATCAATCAGGTTTCGAACAATCCAGACGCGGAGACGCGGAGGAAGAGAGAAAGAATAAATGAGGGAGAATATTACTTTCTTGTGCTTTCACAATAACTGTTTCATCCATTAAACATTTTCCATCGTACGGATGGCGAGGTTTTGGACTATTTATGTTTAGATGAATCAAAATAGATACCACATTTTGATAATTTAGTCTGCTTTTTTGTTAAAACTGAGAAGGAAATCCCAAATAAAATGTGTGTGGACTTATAGTTTATTACACATGAAGCCAAGAAAAGAATTTTAGACCAGATCTACAGTGTGTAGTTCAATCAATGTTGGAGATATGTTGCAATCAATAGGTAAGTATAATAAATCCAAATATACCGAATTTCTGTACAGCAAGAATGTAGGAAGATTAACAAACTTAATTATACCGAAACAGACCTCTTCAGATGCAACATTATTCAATATCAAGTCCTCGATCTTTCGAGCAAACTGGAAAAGGCGTTCAAATTGCTTTCCAAGGAAGAAAGGCATAATGAGTTAACATCTGATAGGCTATAAATACAAGTACGGTTGACAAAATGACATAAATAGAGAGTAAAACACTTACATAGTAGATAATCATACTAATATGGCGTGTACAAGCTTGCTCGTAGGCTTCACTAGCCTGATGATAAAACTTGGCTAAAGTGGGCACAACATTTGCAAGGTCATACAAACTGCGCAAAAAAAACAAAATAAGTCGAAATATGGTTTTGTCTCTGTATACAGAATTACCTACCAAAAAATGGACTATTGAAACAGCCTCGAGCCTCTATTTGGCAAGGTGATGCATAAACATTACCTATTCTGAAATGCAGCATAGTTTTCTATAAGAAAAATATCTGCATACTTCGGATCTGCTTGTGAATTTTTTTCTAAAGTTACAAACATTATGCTGACCTGTCAAGCAACAATTCCCAGTAAACAACATGCCAATATTGGTCACATGTTGAAAAAAAATATGACAAAAAATACAATACCAAAACTGATGATTTAATACTACTTGGATAGCAAACAAAAGGGCTAAGAAGTAAACAATTGAAATCACCACTAGTAGTATCCATTAACATAGGCAGATGACTTAAGACTATCAATTATTCACTAGGATGCATCATTGTCTAAAGAAAATCATGAATACATGAACAGCAAAACAAAATTATTGGCCGTCTAGCCAAGGTAATGTTAAACCTGTAAAAGTTTTCTAAAATACTTCTTTACTGATGTAATATGTTTGCTTACTTTAATTGGTAATTTGTACAACTGATGGCAACGTGTACACGTCCTTTTTTTCTGATAGCATGTATGGATGTGATTTCCTTTAACTTTCACATGTATATGAATGAGAAATATAATGTACATTATGGTTTTAGCAGCAGAAATAATTTCTTTTGTCTCTCTTCTCTTTTCAGGCTTTTCTTGTTGTTAATGGTTTAGGCCAATGTTATTAAACTATGCTTAACCAATAATAAAGTCATCAACTGATGTAAGTCAAAGTTGATTGGATCAGATAAACTAGGTTTTATTTGATGTTGTTGAGGATCTAATACTACTAGCTATCCTTTAGAAGATATAGGAAGAAGAACCACTAGACTAAAGCAAGATTTTAGTTTATATTCGAAAATTTTAAGTTAAATATACATTTTTACTAAATAATTTAATATTTAATATAAATCAGTTCATTTGATTTAAATAGTATCCACTTGTTCAACCACTGAGCCATTGATCTAATAACCCAACTGAGTCTATGACCAGTCCAATTTTGACAACACTGATTTAGGTTGTGTTCCTTTAAGTTGTGTTCTTAAAAGCTGTAGGTTTGAAAAAAATTGAATGCAAACACTAGTCAGTGATCAGATGGCTTCAAGAAGCAATGCCTATTCTATTCCCAAATTTTCTGGAAAAATTGTTGTGTATGATTGTTTAAATCAGACCATGTTTGAATTCTGTGGCTTATGAGAGAATCTAGACCAAGACCAGAAAGTTCCACATTGAGAGTTAATCCTACCATAACTC